>Ga0160441_100021_pt1 | contig 266877 bp, 242 predicted proteins | sample HID1971K_E1MG_FD_108260 | JGI IMG/M metagenome (GOLD analysis project Ga0160441, IMG submission 108260) | Enriched millipede-associated microbial communities from UW Madison campus, WI, USA - HID1971K_E1 MG | ecosystem: Host-associated > Arthropoda: Insects > Digestive system > Unclassified ... | reverse complement strand
GGAGCTCAATGTCTTGCGTACGCATATGTACTGGACTGCAAGTGAAGTGGAAAAAGCACGAAAAGCAGCATAATCTGGATTAACCAGTAAATAGCTAATAGCTGTAAAAAAGGGAAGCCGCACGAATGCGCGGCTTCCCTTTCTACTGTTTTATTGCTGGCCTTGCTCCTGCCTTACCAGACCGGAAAGTATTAGTTAGTTAATTGCAGTTGCCGGAAGATCGGGGTGACGGCTATTTCGGCGCACGCGTTTCTCCTTGTAATGCTCTGCCGGCATTTTAAAGCTTTCATAACAGTCGACGACGTTGGTGCCCAACAGAGTAAACCGCAGGCAATACAGGCGGTTGGGCATATTGCGCATCTGTACGCAATTGAAGCGCAAATCCGTAGCGAGCAGCCTGAGGCCGATGGGTAGGGCATACTTCGAACCAACTATGGGTACAGCTCTTTTACCTGTTTGTAATACAACATACGTCTTTCATAAAAAATGAGTCAATTGCTGCACCGCTGCAACTGTCTGATGCAGAAATTGTATCGATATGTTGTTTAAGTATTGAGAAACTTGTGCGAGAATGATCGTGGCCATATGCCGTGGTTGAAACCTTCTCTTGCAAAATGTCGCTGCAGTATCAATGCATGATTTTGCCGATCTTCAACCAATAGCCCTTAAACCTAATGGCATCATATTAAAAGTAAACGAACCCGCCTTCGCAATGAAAAAAATCAAAGCTCTTGTAGAAAGCTCATTCCGATATCTGCTTGATTATAAGAAAAATAAGGATTTCTCGGAAAGATTGGGTGAACAGCATATCCCCACTTTCGCATTCCATTTTGCAAAATGGAAGCGTCCATTACTGAATGAATGGTTCCCAGAAAGGAGATTTCGCTTTTACCCGCTGAATATGGCTGAATTTGAACAACGCAGATTACTCATTTTCATCCAAAGCCTTCCACGTGCTGAAATTATGGTGTGGAGTCGCAATCGCATTAACATGTTCGATAAACTCACCAATAAAATTTGGTATGTAGAAGACGGATTTATCCGGTCAATACAACTCGGGGCACTACACACTCCGCCCATTTCCCTTACCATTGACTCGAAAACGCCATATTTTGACTGTTTCCAACCCTCGGATCTGGAAGATTTGTTAAATCGATACGACTTCGACCAACACATAGATCTAATTGACAGGGCAGGCTTGCTGATAGAAAAAATGCTTACACTAGGCATAAGCAAATACAATCATGTGGCTGAAATAAATAAAAATTCGTTATACAAGAACAAGACTAGGAAACGGGTATTAGTGATAGGACAGGTGGAAAGCGATGCATCAATAAAATACGGCTGCCGGACACCGACCAACAATAACGATTTAATTCGGATTGCAGCCAAAGAAAACCCTGATGCAGAAATTATCTATAAACCGCATCCGGACATTTTCCATGGACATCGGAAGAACATTTCTAGCCCTCAGGAAGTTAAAAACCTCTGCCACATTCTGGAACACGACATCCCCATGGCACAGGCGTTTGACACCATTGACCACGTATATACAATTACATCACTTGCTGGATTCGAGGCCATCATACGAGGAATCAAGGTCACCACCCTGGGAAGCCCGTTTTACGCCGGCTGGGGCTTGACAGATGATCGTCAGTTAACTCCGCGTCGAACTCGTTACCTGACTAAGGAACAACTATTTGCCGGAGCACTTATGCTCTATCCCAAATATTTCAACTATCAGGCCAAACGGGAAATCGGACTTGACGAAGCGCTGGATTTGATAGATTCGCTAAAACACCAGCGTTATGAATAATAAATGTGAGATATTTGGAAGGCGATTGTACGGTCAAGGCATCTAACCGCGCATTAATACTTTCCCCTTCGCTGCTATAGCGGTCCAGACAGCAGATAATTTCAGTAAGCAACTCTGACGGCTGCTTACAGATTTTTCTGAAGGGCCAATTACATACGTGATAAGGTTTATTTTTTCGACTATACGAGAATAGTGTAGGAGCTACGATGGCATTAACACCATATTGCGTTGCATTCAGAAACAACATTGGCTCATTAATCAGAACACTAATGATTAGTGGAACAATCGTCATACCAACTCATGCATACGGAGCCAACGAATGCCCTGCGACAGACCAAAGAGGACCCACCTTAGCCGTACCGGGAAAATTACATACAGTCCGCGCCTCTAACGGATTATTTGGTGCTTCACCTATTTTTAACGTCGATGACGATCATTTTTGGTCTGGTCCGGGACCTGGGAGCCTGCAAAAAGCAGGAATAACTGCATTACGATTTCCGGGTGGCGAGGTCGCAGATAATTATGACTGGGAAACCTCGTCCATCAGCCGCACTACCGAATGGCCAAAAGAACCAAGGGAAGTGAATAAGCGAAAGCAACGTACTGACTACTTGGAATTTCTCAACGCAGCAAAAAAAATCGGCGCAGACAACATATTTTTTGTAGTGAATGTCGACAGCGCCTTCCGCGCGCCCGGCGGCAGTGATGCCAATCTGCAAAAATATGCAGATAAAGCAGCCAGGTGGGTCGCAGCAGTAAAAGAGTCAGGCTTTACAGTCAAGTATTGGGAAATTGGAAACGAAGTAAATCTTGGTAGAAATGCAATTACAGCTGAGGAATATGCAAAGGTATTGAACACCTATGCAACGGCAATGCGAAAAGCAGACCCATCAATCATGATAGGCGCTGTGGGGCCTTTCGAAATCGAAGAATCGGGCTTTGCGGATACTGCTGGTCCAACTGCACTCAAAAAAATTCGGGCAAAAGGTCAAAATATGTACAAGCCTTGTGGGCCAGATGGTAAGAGCAGTTGTAGTGCGACATTACGCGATAAAAGTGACAGTAGCGATTTAGTGAAATGGTGGCCAACTCTATTAGAAAATGCAAAAAATAGCTTTGACTTTGCAGTAGTGCATCAATATCGCGTAGCGCAATGGCCCAAAAAAGGCAACAATTTCCGTAGAACTCAAGATTTGGATACACTAAAAGATATATTATCCAAAGCCAAGGGCAAAGAAGTTCCGGTAGCAATTACGGAGTGGAATATCTATGGCGACAAGAAGGGCCTACATTCGCCTATGAGCCGCCTCCTCAATATTTCTCTTTACCTTGGAAACCATGCGGCTAGCAGCGTTGATTATGCTCTTTACTGGCCAATGCGCAAAGGCGGCACGGATTGGGCGAGTCTGTTGAATGGGGATGAATCGCTCAGTTCAACGGGCAAAGTATTCTCTCTTTTGAGTGAAATCGTTCCCAATGCTGATGTAGCACAAACTTTACTATCCCCATCCGTATACGTATTAAAAATCAGTAAGAATGGCACTAATCATGCATTGTTGATTAATAAAGGGAAAAAAAGTACTGCCGTTGCCTTTTCTGATTTTGCAGGGAAATCGGCTTTACTCAATAGTTTCGAGGCGGAAAAAAATGATAATGTTAAGGAAAGAAGCTGCACAGTTAGGAGTGAAGGAAAAGGGCGACTTCAAGTTGACCTGCAACCTCGCTCGGTAGTTGTTATCAGATCAGACTAGCGAATGCACTATAGCTAGAGACGGGGAATAGGCCAATGCGAGAATGCAACAACAACACAGTTTTAGAGTTGTCGTCCGCTTTGCCATAGATCAATTTGCAATTGACGCCACCTATTTAAATACTGCTTGATTGGATCGTTGCACTAACGTTTGCCACGCAGGCGTGCAATAAATCCGAGTAGCGGTCGCATCGCCTTTCGCCAGGCTGGCATTACGCTGACCCCTCTGGATTTCCATAATAGCAGCTCGTCAAGTGCACCTTCCGCAGTTGTAAAGCAATGCGTGCGAGCACTTACATAGGTCGGATACAGGATCAGCGTCGCCGCCGTAAGCTCATCCAGGCTTCGCTTTCGAGTGCGACGGCCCACCGGATATCGATCTTCTGTCAGTCCCCATCCCGCGTAAAATGGCTGTCCATATGTAACCACTCGCTTACCACGGAGTAAAGCTTCAAAGCCCGCGAGTGAAGTCAAGACATGGACCTCGTCTACTTCCGTAAATAGCTGCCCTATCGGTAGATCGTCGACAATTTCATCACACCACTTCCCGGCTTGATCTTCATCTTTACCTTTATCACGCATCCCCGCCACGACATCCGGATGTGGCTTATAAACAATATAGGCATCGGGGTTGCTTTGGCGAACCGCCATGAGCAAATCCAGATTCCTGCGCACTATCGTTGACCCAAAACGTATGGACGCATCAGTCTCAACCTGCCCAGGAACCAGGATGACTTTTACTGCATCTCCAGGCCTGGCCCAAACACCGTCGCCTACATTATACTTAGTCAGATTTTCTGACACAATCCGTTGCCGTAGGCATTGAGCGCGGAGCAGCAGATCCGGCTGCATATCCAGGTTCTGGAGTATAAATTCCAAATCAGATACACAAGTAGAATCATAATAAATACCACGCGCATCTATCACCCAGGAAAGCGGTCTGATCAAGTCCACCCCGAGTCCGACTGATCGCAAAAAACCATCTTCCAGCCGAACAATCTGGCCGGGAAATGACTCAGGTGCTTCCTTTCGCCCCCAAAGTGCCAAAACACCGTTGGGAGGACATTGTTCTGTCTTACTTATAAATCGAACCGTACTACCCTGAAAGAAATCACGAACAAATGGCTTTTTCCAAGATGAATACCCAGGTGCATAGATTTGAGAAACAAAACGCGTCCGGTTGGTTCGTTGCAGTTGCATCCATGCAATAAGGTGTTCAGGCTCACACAATCGTCCAGATTCCGGATCTAAGTAACGCGTGTAATCGATCAATGAGCCATAAATCAACTGCTCCAGTGATACTGGCGAGCGTCGATCAGGTGCTGGCAACCTATCTTGCGTCAACCCATAGCCGGCATAAAAAGGCATACCGAATACGTGCACTGGTTTGCCCCATAGCAGCCCTTCGAATCCCATTTGTGATGTCACTACATAGACAGCGTGGGCTTGCCGCAACAATCTCACCGGGTGCACATCTTCGGTAATCACCTTTACTCGCGGATTGTTTCTGAGCGCAGCGGCATCAAAATGCCCTTTCTTGCGCCCGGCAAATACATCAGGATGAATTTTGACAAGCACCACTGATTCTGGGTAGTCAGTCAATGCCGCCTCAAGCATCGTTGCAAAACTTTTCTCTGTTGCCTGGCCATTTACGATTGCTGAATCACCATATGTTTGGTCTGCCAGCAGGACATAGTTCTCCGGCAACTCGCCCGTCCAATCTGGTAAATGATTATATTTAGATACTCCAGCCGCTCGCCATTGACGACATAATTTACGGGCTCGTTCCGTTTGCTGCGGATTCAAAGAACGCTGAATATACGTTTCAAGATCGGAAGGTCGACCAGCGTGATAATAAATGCCCTGATAATCCACAACTATGGATAGGGTGGGGTCTTTGTCCCCCAGGTGCACCGACCGTAAAAAGCCATCCTCAACAAAAAGGATGGGCTTATTCAACCGTGACGCAACGTCAGATGCGTGCCGCAAGGAGGGCTTGAAGCCCCAGCTTGCCACAAAATCGATATTCTGCGGCGCTCGTCCAACCTGACCGCCCTTAAGTTCGAAATCCGGCAGCAGGCTTTTAAGCGTTGAGTTTTTACTTATGCCCCGGGTTGCCAGCAATAAACGAGGAATCCTGTTCATGCAATCCGCTTGAAATGTATACATATGATCCACGAACCAACAAAGACTTCAGGTGGTCAATGGCATTATTTCAGCATTAGAGCATAAATCAATAACACGCAGACGAGGTTCAGACAATCTTCAATTGTTTTGCAGAACTGTCGGGAAACACCTCTTCGATCTGCTTTTTATTCAGGCCATAGATTTGCTGAAAAATACCACCCAGCACATCCCGATAGTCATTCAATACTTTGTAGTCACGTTTCTGGTTTAATGTATCCAGCGTAACCTTCACCTGCTCGCCCAGAATGGTTCCACCGTTTACCTTTCCTCCAAGCACCCAATGGGCAGAGCCATGACCGTGATCGGTACCCCCGGTTCCATTCTGCTTGAAAGTGCGACCAAATTCTGAAATAACATACACAACCGTATTATCCCATGCTGGCCCCATCTCATCAGCGAATGCAAAAAGGCCTTTACTCAAATTGGTCAGATATCCAGTCAATTGGCCCTTCACACCGCCCTGATTAACGTGTGTGTCCCAGTTACCGACATCAATAAAACCCAAGTTATATTTATCCCGCATCAGTCCAGCCATACGCTGCGCTTCTACTTCAAAACCTTTCGGATTCATTGCGTTGCGACTGGCCGCCTGCTTCTCCTTTTCAAAAGAAGCAATAACCTGGCGTTTATTCTCCAGTCCCGTAGTGACCTTTTCTTCAAGTTCTGTCTTGGAATAAAGCTCGGCAAGCAGTTCCATCTGCTTGCCGTTAAGACGTGTCTTACTTCCCGAGCGCAGTGAAAAGTTGGCCACGTCCTTTTTCCCCTGGAAGCTGAGCGGCAGATTTCCAGCAAATGCAACAGGCACAGCCTTACCAGCAAGAACAGCAGCCAGCCGATTAAGAAATCCTGAATCATAACTGCCTCGGCCATTAGCGCCCAGACCCCGTTCCATCACATCCTGCGTATCAAAATGACTGCGAGACATATCGGGTGTTCCTGCGAATGGCACAAACAGAAGCTGCTTTTTCTGCCACAAGGCAAACATATTATCTTTCAATGCAGGATGCAACGCCCAGCTCTCGTCGAGTTTTATTGCTCCCCCACCCTCGCCCGGTTTTGGAATGGCCAGTTTAGGGCGTGCTTCGTAATAATAATCAGATGCATACGGCACCAGTAAACTATTGGAATCATAGGCGCCTCTTAAGAATACAAATAAAAAGCGTACGTCTGATTTACCCGCGGCCCATACACCGGAACTGTTAACCCAGAGGGGTAATAGTGCAGACGCTGCCAGAAAATTGCGACGGTTCATTGGCTGACCTCTCTGTTCTGCCACTCAGGTGACGATAAGAACAAGGTGTTCCACAGCGTGGTGTTACTGCCTTTCTTAAGTACTTGAATCGTGTTTTGCGTAAGGTTGGGTTGATACACCGTTTTGAATAAATCGTTTTTCATAATCGGCGGCTTGGCACTCTTCCCCTTTGTTTTTTCCCCAGGCTCAGTGAACAATTGTGGAATGGCTCCCCCTAATGCACGAGCTATCTCGAATCGCTGGCTCAGTTGACCTGAGCTATTCCAGGAACTGGCCGATAATGAATACCCATTTGGGGTGACGTAACCATATAAAGGTTGGCCCAACTGCCTCAGCCAAGATACTACCGGTCCATAATTGGTAATGGTTTTTGATTCATATTCGTGCCTTAAAGACGCGATCACAAACTGAGTGGGGTAACGGTATTTTGACTTCAACGAGGCAATAAACTCCTTGCTTTTGAACATTACCTCGAGTGTAGCTGCAATATCACCATCGGTAGCGAGAAATTTTTCGCTCATTGTCTTAACAAGTGATTGCGGTGGTGAGTCGCTGACAAAATAATTTGCCAGTTTCGTGCTGATATGCTTGGCCGTTGCAGGACTTTTGCTTAACTGGTCTATGAGCTGTTCGACTTCAGCCCAGCCGGCGCCTTTATAGGTCGCACCCAACACCTTTTTCTCCCCATAGTCATGACGAGCGGGGTTGAATTCAAACCCATGTTTGGCAATAAAATCATCAGCCTTGCCATTTGGTATTTTTGAAGGCGCGGTGCCGGAGTAATTCACCCCGACTCCGGTCAGAATGCGAGCAACCTCCTTCACATCTGTCTGTGAATATCCGCCATCTACGCCCAGCGTGTGTAGTTCAAGCAGCTCTCTAGCGTAGTTTTCGTTGATATTTCCCTTGCGGCTCTGCGAATTATCAAGATAGGTCAACATTGCAGGATGCACCAGTGTGGCTTTCAATAAATCTTTGAACTTTCCGAGTGCATGGGGCCGGATCGCACGGTCTTCGTAGTCACCTATTTGCCACCGTATATTGGACTTCTGCACGTATACATTAAAATGATTAAGCCAGAACCAGACTATCTGTTCCCTCAACTGGTTGGGTGAATATATCGCACGCATTAATTGCCTTGCCTGCGCCTGATAGACAGAATCTTTGCCACTACTGACAATTTCTTTTACTAGGGTTGCCTTATCCTGACCTTTAGCCTTTTTACGCTCATCACGCAGATCCAGAATCTCTCCCATTCTATCGTCAAATGAAACGAACTCATCGTCAAAAATTTTGCTAACTTCAGGGGGAAGAGCAGCAGTTTTAGCGTTCAACTGCTGTTGCAGGTAGGCATCGCGACCCAGTTTTTCATAATCTTTCAACGACTGGTTGTTGACCGCATACGTAACCCGGTTCAACCAAGCAATATCTTCTGCATTCAGACTGCGAGCTTGTATATTTGCCGAATATCCAACTATCGTCAAAATAAATACAGTTAAAAAAGATCTTGTCCGACTCATTCCCATGCCTCTTCGAAGTTTCACTCTGCAGGAACACGCAGCTTATGATATTTTCGACCCAGATTCACCGTTGCCTCGAAAAAACCGTCTTTGCTGCCGCAGTCGTATCTGATTCCCTCATAATTGTGCCCAAACACAGGGCGGGACTTGAGCATAGATGCGATTCCGTCTGTTAGCTGAATTTCACCGCCCGCACCCTTACCAATGAAGCGCAAGTGTTCAAAAATGTCTGGCTCCAGAATATATCGCCCCACCACAGCATTATTGGAGGGTGCATCAGCTGGGGCCGGCTTCTCAACAATCTGTTCTACTTTCATTGTTGAATTGCCTACTGACGTGCCGGCAATGATTCCGTACTTTTTTGTATCGGCCAGAGCAACCACCTGCGTACCCAAGACGCTGCCATTGAAGGCATGCGCAGCTTGAATCAACTGGTGTGTTACCGGCGTATCAGAATCAATCAAATCGTCGGCAAGCAATACGGCAAAAGGCTCGTTACCGACGACGGGCTCGGCACACAACACCGCATGCCCCAACCCCAGCGGGGCTGACTGCCGGATGTAAATACAATTGACGTTGGACGGAAGGATATCCTTCACAATTTCCAGCATTTCTGTTTTGCCACGCGCGACAAGTTCCGCTTCCAGCTCGGGCATCGAATCAAAATGATCCTCAATTGAGCGCTTATTGCGGCCTGTAATAAAAATCAAATCCGTAATACCGGACCGGACTGCCTCTTCGACGGCATACTGGATTAACGGCTTATCAACGACAGGAAGCATTTCCTTCGGCATCGCTTTTGTAGCAGGCAGAAAACGGGTGCCCAGTCCAGCAACCGGAAATACGGCTTTTCGAATCGGATTCATTCAGTCCTCAGAACAAAGAGTTAAAAAACACGGCAGGTCGAATTAAATATACTGCAAACCATGATGCAGCGCAGTAATCTACTATTTCAGTTGTTTTGGTGTGTTTCAGCCACACAACCAAGCCAACCTTCAGAAGGGAAAGAAAATCGGCACTAGGATCAGTATGCACAAAGAATACACAATCGTGATTGGAAAACCAACCTTGAAAAAATCTTTTACCTTGTATCGTCCGGGAGAAAATACCATCAGATGGGTTTGGTAACCGAACGGAAACATGAAACAAGCGCTGGCCGCATAGGCAATTGCCATGATAAAGGGCGTCGGATCAACCCCAAAAGCCTTGGCGGTAGAAAGTGCAATAGGAAATGCCAGCGCTGCTGCAGCATTATTGGTAATGAGCTCGGTAAGCAGTAATGTAATCAAATAAACGCCAACAAACGCCCCCGTCACCCCATATATATCAAAGGCCGACCGCATTGCATTGGCAATAAGGTCAGCTGCGCCCGAGGTATCCAGCGCATGTGCAACCGACAAGGCAGAAGCGATAATGATCATTAACTCAAACGGAAAGCGGCGACGCAATTCAGAAAGAGTCAGAATCCGGGTAGCCAGCAATATGGCGAGCAGTACCAGCAAACCGCTGAAAAGCGGAACCCATTCCAATGCCGACAGTAGAATAACCACCGCAAACCCGCTCATGGTAAGCGCACTCTGTGCGGTGTTTAGCACAGGCCGCTGAAGAGTGTCATCAAGCACGTGGAAATTGCGATCAATATTGCGATGCTGCTTGAAGTCCGGTCCCACCGCCAGCAACAATGAGTCACCTACATGCAATGTGATCTGTCCCAATTGCCCGCGCAACTGACGATCTCCGCGGCGGATGCCAACAACGCCAGCATCAAACATGGTACGAAAATCCACGTCACGCAAGGTACGGTTTGCCAACTCGGACTCATTCGAGATAATTACTTCCACCAAATTAGAGTGCAGCAGTTGCGGTGCATGCGCTCCAAAGACTGCCAGACCCTCGAACTGTTTCAGTGTCTGTACTTTCTCTGTTTCACCCGAAAAAATGAGAACATCGCCTGCAAGCACCACCTCTTCCGGGCTAACAGGTGAAATGAGTCGTTTCTCTCGTAAAATCTCTACAAGAAACAGCCCGTCAAGTCGCCGCAGACGGTTTTGTTCGATTGTCTTGCCCACTAGCGGCGACTCCTGCTGCACCTGAGCCTCAAGAAAATAGTGCTGACTCGATGATTTTTCATCAGCGGTCAGGTTATCGGGTAACAAGCGGGAACTTAAGGATAACACCAAGATACAAATCAGCGCTGTAGGCAGCCCTACCCAGGTGAACTGAAACATTCCGAGAGCTGGCAGGCCAGCGCCCACGGCAAAGGAGTTGACCACAAGATTGGTTGAAGTCCCGACCAATGTAATAATGCCTCCAAACAGGGAGGCATAGGACAGGGGAATCAAGACTTTCGACGGCGCGATCAATCGCTGCTTTGTCACAACGCCCAGAAACGCACCCACAACGGCGGTATTGTTCAGGAAGGCAGAAAAGGCGGTGGCAACGAACGACAGCCTGAACACTGATGCGGCGGCGTTGCCACTTCGAAACAGAACACTCGACAACTTCTCCAAAATCGGCGTTCTCTCCAGAGCAAGAGATACCAACATGAGCAAAATAAGCGTTGCCAGCGCCGAATTGGTGAAGGTAGACAAATAGACCTTCTCCGGCACCAATCCGAACAGATAATAAGCGCCAGACCACGTCGAAAACAAGATCGCCGGAGATACTTTCCCGTGGATCAATAGCGCCAACAGCAAGGCTATTGAACCCAAAACCAGATATGCCGTCATAATGGGTGCCCTGTTAGCGGACGTGGCCCCAGGCCACAAAGTGCGGATTTTCGAATCCAGGCTTGCCATATCCCAATGGTCCCCCTGAGATTGCCAGTACACATCCGCCTGCGGCGCTCAGGACGGCATGGCCAGCCGCAATATCCCACTCCATAGTGCGCCCCAGGCGAGGATACATATCCGCTTCGCCTGCGGCGACCAGACACAGCTTAAGTGAGGAACCAGCATTGACAACGTCCGCCACCTTATGCCCACCCTGGCTAAGAAAAGAATCCAGTGCGGAGCCATCCCCATGAGATCGACTTGCAACAACTGTCAAGCCAGCCGCAGGCGCCATGCGGCAACGAATATCGGATCGACCGTCTTCATGTTCTATAAACGCCACTGAATCGACTACACCAGCAAAAAGGCGCCGCTGAGCAGGTGCATAAACAACACCCAGAACAGCGACACCATGTTTGACCAATGCAACATTCACAGTGAATTCACCGTTACGACTAATGAACTCTTTAGTTCCATCCAGCGGATCCACCAGCCAGAAAGTGTCTGCCACTTCAGGTATTTCGCCAGCAGCTACTGCCTCTTCCGCGATCACCGGCACCCCAGGCAACAATGCTTTGAGCATCGGCACCATCACTTGTTCTGCCAGTTCATCTGCCTGTGTGACGGGAGATGAATCTGCCTTTCCCTTGACCTCAAAATCGGTCTGGTAAATTTCCATTATCTTGTCGCCGCCCTTTCGAACGATAGGAATAACTGCCTCCAGAATAGACTCAAGGTTGTTGACCGTCACAAATAGATCCTTTTATTAGATTGATGCTGGTGGATAATATTACTTTCTTCATATTACATATTGGTTAGTTAATAATTTTACACATAATTTTTAAATATTTATATATACTTAATTGTTTAATAGTGTCACTTATATAACGCATTATGGTTGTTAAGCGCTCTTCGCTTTCCACAGTGGAACTCAATCGGCTTCGCATGGTCGCGGTACAGTTACGCCTGGAAGAAAAAACACTTGGCTTTATAAGCAAAAACACCGGATTGAGCGCCCCAACCATCATAAATGCACATAAAGCCTATTTGAGCGGCGGCTGGAGTGCCGTTGCCACAAAACCGCGAGGACGCCCCCCTCTGATGCAGGAAGCCCTCAAGCCTGATGATGAACGAACCCTTCTGCGCGCACTGTTTCCAACCGAAGAACATAATAACGCTCGCTTCTGGGATATGGATGCACTGGTAGACTGGATTACGACCCATAGCCCCGCGGGAAGCGGCAGGCAGCTCAATCGAAAAGCGATAGCACGCTTCCTGTCGAAACATCATCTACAGGCACCCTCTCTATTGGACGCGGCACGCCTGCACCCGGGCGAGCCCATCCAGACTTGGCTTGTCCAAGATTATCGGGATATTCAGAAACGGGCGAAACAAGAACAGGCAAAACTGTACTGGGCAGATGAACGGCAATTTACCCAAAAGGGCCTGCCATACTTCCAATTGTTTGCTCACACCCCACGTGGCACACAATATTGGCTGACCCCGTCTAAATGGCCCACAACCCAGGACTGGATCGCGTTTTTTGAGGGGCTTTGCAAGGTCTCTACCAACAAAGCGTTTATTATTACCCGCAACCCGACCGTTCCAAACACCACCGCCATCAGCAATTGGCTCACGCTACATAAAGATCGCGTTGAGGTCATTGTTCTTCCTGCACATTGGAATTCAATCTCAGTGCATCCTGCACAAACCAATCATCACCCCTCCCATTCTCCACTATTTACGAGGCAATCCATGTCCCTCACCCATCTTCAGCAACTTGAAGCCGAGAGCATCCACATTATGCGCGAGGTCGTCGCAGAGGCCGATAACCCGGTCATGCTATATTCCATCGGGAAAGACAGCGCTGTCATGCTACATCTGGCACGCAAGGCTTTTTTTCCTGCGCCGCCACCGTTTCCCTTGCTGCATGTAGACACGCGGTGGAAATTTCAGGCCATGTACGAGCTGCGAGATCGTATGGCGAAAGAATCCGGCATGGAGTTGCTGGTTCATGTGAACCCAGACGGCATCGCAAAGAATATCAACCCATTTACACACGGTTCCGCTATTCATACCGACGTCATGAAAACCGAGGGCCTGAAACAGGCGCTGGACAAGTATGCGTTTGATGCCGCCTTCGGAGGAGCACGCCGTGACGAAGAAAAATCCCGGGCCAAGGAACGCATTTTTTCATTCAGATCCGAGCAACACCGATGGGATCCCAAAAATCAGCGCCCGGAGCTTTGGCGCTTATACAATACAAAAAAACACAAGGGAGAGTCCATTCGTGTATTTCCCATATCCAATTGGACCGAGCTGGACATTTGGCAATATATCCACTTGGAAAACATTCCGATTGTGCCGCTATATTACTCTGCTGTTCGGCCTGTGGTCGAGCGCAACGGCACATTAATCATGGTCGATGACGACAGGATGCCGCTCAGGCCAGGCGAGGTCCCCATGATGAAAAGTGTACGGTTCCGGACGCTGGGTTGCTACCCACTGACTGGCGCAGTGGAGTCTACAGCAGACACATTGCCCGCAATTATTCAGGAAATGTTATTGACCACAACATCCGAACGCCAGGGCCGTATGATCGACCACGACTCTGCCGCGTCAATGGAAAAGAAAAAGCAAGAGGGGTATTTCTAAATGGCACACGTATCAGAACTAATTTCAAGCGATATAGATCAGTATCTGAAGTCCCATGAAAACAAAAGTCTGCTGCGTTTCATTACATGCGGCAGTGTTGATGACGGCAAAAGCACGCTTATTGGGCGACTGCTTTTTGAATCGAAAATGCTGTTCGAAGACCAACTGGCTGCCGCCGAAGCTGACTCGAAGAAATTTGGTACACAGGGCGATAATATAGACTTCGCTTTACTCGTTGACGGCCTGGCTGCCGAGCGGGAGCAGGGCATTACGATCGACGTCGCATATCGTTTCTTTTCCACAGACAAACGCAAATTCATTGTTGCCGACACCCCGGGGCACGAACAATACACACGCAACATGGTCACTGGCGCATCCACCGCAGATGTTGCCATTCTGATGGTTGACGCCCGCAAAGGGATACTGACTCAAACCCGCCGTCACAGTTACCTGGTGTCCTTGCTAGGAATCCGCCAGATTCTGGTGGCCATTAACAAAATGGATCTGGTTAACTACGACGAAAAAACATACAACAGAATCGTAGAAGACTACAAACAGTTCGCCAAACAGCTGGACATTGAGAACATTACCTTTATTCCCCTTTCTGCTTTCAAAGGCGATAATATTATTGCGCCAAGCGATAACACTCCATGGTATCGCGGCTCTACACTGATCGGCTATCTTGAGACTGTAGAGGTCGATGATGAGCGCGCCCGTAAGGAAGCATTCCGTCTCCCGGTGCAATGGGTGAATCGCCCAAACCTGGACTTCAGGGGTTTCACTGGGGTTGTGGCGGGCGGACAGATACAGCCAGGCGACCGTGTCCGCGTTCAACCCTCCGGCAAGGAAAGCGAAGTTGACCGCATTGTAACGTTCGATGGCGACCTGGATACGGCAATTGCCGGCCAGGCCATCACACTGACCCTGAAGGATGAAATTGATATTTCCCGTGGAGATGTCATTTCCAAAGCAGAGTCTCCGGCAGAAACCGCCAACCAATTTGAAGTGACCGTAGTTTGGATGCACGATGAGCCCATGCTTCCGGGCCGATCTTATCAATTGAAAATTGGTACCAATACAGTTTCGGCCACGATTACCGAAATCAAGTACCAGGTCAACGTGAACACCCTGGAACACACTGCCGCAAAAAAACTTGAACTGAACGCCATTGGCGTGTGCAACATCAATATTGACCGTGCGATTGCATTCGATTCCTACTCCCACAACAGGGACACTGGCGGCTTTATTCTGATCGATCGCATGAGCAACAACACTGTCGGTGCTGGGCTGATCCATTTTGCACTGCGGCGCTCTCATAACATTCACATGCAACATGTGGATGTAGACAAGGAAGCCAGAGCTCTTTCCAAGGGCCAGAAACCTTGCATACTTTGGCTGACAGGCTATTCGGGTGCGGGTAAATCCACTATTGCAAATTTGGTCGAAAAGCGCCTGCATGCAATGGGTAAACATACGTATCTGCTGGACGGCGACAATATGCGCCACGGCCTGAACAAGGATCTCGGATTCACTGATGAGGACCGTGTAGAAAACATCCGACGAGTAGGCGAAGTTGCACACCTGCTGGTTGACGCCGGTTTAATCGTACTCACGGCATTCATTTCCCCATTTCGCGCAGAACGCCAATTAGCCCGTGCTCAGGTCGGGGACGGAGAGTTTATTGAGATATTTATTGATGCCACTCTCGAATCTGCTGAAGCCAGAGATCCGAAAGGGTTATACAAAAAAGCGCGCCAAGGTCAGTTGAAACACTTTACCGGAGTCGATTCGCCTTACGAAGCGCCTGAAAAGCCTGAAATACGAGTCGATACCGGCAAGATGAGCGCCGAAGAAGCGGCGGACTATATCGTAAGCTACCTGGAACATGAACGCTTTCTTTAAACCAAATCTGATCATCCATTATTAGTGTTCTATATCAGAGCCCTGTTATTTCCATAACCGGGCTTTTTTAAACCCGACACTGGTACTTTGGTATTTATACCTTGTTTCAGTAAAAAAAATGTGTGATCATCCACCATAAAGATGGGAATACTGGACATGCAATTCCAGATCCCTCTCGCTTCCTTCGCGCCATGACAGATTTTGGCTGGATAAACAAAACTAACTGCGTTCAGCGCTTTTTTCACATGCCGTTTGATTTCAATAACGATGTTTCTTTTGTTCTGGGGAAAACTTATGTCAAGTATCATTTCCAGAATTTGTCCAAACCCATTGTATTTCTGTTTTCCCCCAGTGGCTCGGAAATTCCAGTTGAAAATGTACGAGAGGGTATAGACCCTTGGGGATTTTCAAGAATAAAAGGATTAGGACTGAATGTTTTATCGTTTACATCTCTACAGCCCAGAAATTGGTATAAACACCCGGTTTTAAATCAATATCTTAATGTGCAGCTCCCAGATATGCTGCCAGACTTTCCCGAACGGCTTGGGATCGGCGCCAATGTAGGTGGCTTTGGTGTATCTCTTTATGCAAATGCGCTCAACTGCCAGCGAATTCTCCTGTTCAGCCCTGTATCAACCTTGAATCAGGAGTGCGCGCCCTGGGAAAATCGTTTTGCGCAAGGCTTGCGCAGTTTGAACTGGACTCGAGGAGACATCGATGGCAGCACAACGCACTGCCCTGGGCAGATTATTTACGACAAACTACAGGTGCTGGATAATTCACATGTACAGCGCTATGGCTCGCAACTTGAACGTATCAATGCTCGAGGCATGGGAGAGGATATTTACAAACACCTGCAGACAATGAAGCTACTTGATAAAGTAATTGGTGCTTTCGTAGATAATCAACTGACAAGCCATTTTGTCCATGCATCGCTGCGCAGAAGGCGAAATTATCTGTACTACTATGCAAGGCTGCTCAACCACATCTCGAATCGCCTGACTCCCGCCAGACAAACAATTGTTGAAAATCGGCTTCTTGCCTGTGTACGTGAACACGCCAAGGATCCTCAGGCCTTTCGTTATCAGGATGCGACCCTGCTCAGAGATCTGGCCATCAGAATCGAGAACGAGGATCTGACTTTGGCAGAACATTTAATGAGCCAAGCTCACCAATTACGAAAAGGACCTTTCATCGCTAAAAAACTGGAAGCATACCGCAGTACGCTGAATCAGCGCTAAGCTCACGACAGTATATTTATATACGTAAAATGCATCACCAAATTGTCGCGACCTACTGCAGGTTCGCCCAAAACCAGGCGCCCGGCCCGCAGGCCGAGCTCATGCAGCGTGTCAGAAATTGCTTTCAGACTATCCAGCTCAACCTCTGGACACGAAATATAGATATCACCCAAAGAAAGCACATCCAGCCACAACAAGAGAATCCTTGAATCCGATTCGAGCAATAAACGCAACGATGGCACGTCGAAAACTAAAAATAGCGAATCGGGTATCACTTCCTCATCCAAGTGGCGTGACATAAAATCACTCTGCTCCACTTCTATACAGGTAATGTCTTGAGCAGTGTTATGAACGGCCCTAATAGACAACTGTTGAGCCAAGTCCGCACTCAACGCCTCGGCCAGCATTTTCAGTTTTGGCATAAAAGAAATATTATTTTTATATATCAAATATTTTTCCAACTTGTTAGTTAACAACTACTCGATACGCTGACGGGCAAAGAGGGCCTGTACAATCAACTGGTCCTGCCCTGCCTTATTTTTGCCACAATTGAGCAATACATCACGAACCATCACATGCGATCCTATTACGGCGCCTTCCTCCGGAACATTATCCTGCAAGGTGTTGATTAAGAACCTTGGCACCCAGATGTGCTTATATCCCCTTCTATCAAAATCCAGCCAGAATGCCCAAGCAAGATCTTCATCATTGCGTCTTGTGACATCGAATCCAATTTGAGATGCAACCTCTGTTTCGATCAATGCAGTGAGCACCATGTCATTCCGTAAAAAATGGACATGATCTCCCATAAATTGGCTGAGCACTTTTCCTGGCTTAACACCGTATCTATATTGATTTGGCGACACCGCCTGAGGGATTATTACGGATGTGTTATATGCACGCAGCATTTCAACCAGGAAATTGGGGGCGAGAATGGTGTGCTCATCCAAAAAAACACATAATTTGGTTTTAGTTTTCTGAAGGAGCATCTTGAAAAGAGCCGCTCTTCCGACAAGCGGTTGCTCCAGCAATGTGCAATGGGGCAGTCGAAGCCGGATATACCCCTGCACAGTCTCACTAATGGAGCCTTGATCAAAGCAGATCAACACATTCTGCGCTTTGACTGTTTGCGCACAAATGGCGTCAATAACTGCCTGCATATTGCCGGCTTCTGTAACTGAAACCAGAAAGCTGACCTCATGCGCAACGGCACGACGGCGAGCAAATTTCAGAGCGTATTTTTTCTTTTTCTTTCTGGCAGCATCATACAACATGCCAACGCTTTGCGCGATGCGTGACGGATCAAGCTCTTCCTGGTTGTACTGCTGCAAACGTTTGACTATTTCAGATGCGTTCTGAGCGATAGAATTGACAGTTCGCTGCCATTGTCTGACATCGGGCTCTTTCTTATCCAGAATATAATGTCTTAAATCAGGTGGAAAGAATGATTCCATTGGCGTGCCTGACATCACGATTGGCAGGACACCTCGATCTATGGCCTCAAGACACGCGAAACTGAACGTTTCAGCAGCACCCAAAACCGGGAAAAAGCTCCCTGCCCGCAAGCGTGCGAGCGCTTCATCTCTTGACAATTCCCCCAGGAATTTAACCTTGTCACGCAATGTTGGCGTCAACCTCTCCAGAATGTATTCACGTGGATTTGCTCGAAACGGAATACGGTCTTCTTTACCAATAAAAAGCACTTCATCCAATTCTGTTGAACTGTTCATCAAATTGGCCAGCAAAATCAGCTTATCCACCCCTTTCGATAAACACAGTCGCCCAAGAAACTGTATGGACGAGTGGACGCTGTCGCAGGGAGTGCACGTTTGAAATGCATAGGGCTCACGCGTCACGACGATATTCTCTGTAATACCGTACCTGTGCAGACGTGTTCGTGCCGCTACAGAGGGAGTCAGTATCAAGTCACTGATTCGCAGTTGCTGACGCTCGCTCGTAAGTTCGTTTTGCGTATAAACGGAGGAGGCAATCTGGTCTGCATCGTTATAATCCTCAATGAACCCATGATTGAAGGTAGAACACAGGATGTTGCGGCTCAAACTGGAAGATTGGATATGCTGAAATGCCCTAAGGGACGGCGCCAGGAAGTCTGCAGACTCAATCACCTCAATTTGCCATTCATTCGCACAATTTAAAATTTCATCAGATAATATCGCGGAGACCGCATAATTGTATGGTCCCTGTGGAAACTGCCGGTGTACCTGAATACCTTCCAAGTAACATATTCGGGTGTTTTCGGACTTGAACGGCCAATAATTGTACGTATCACTCCTGGGCTGATAAGTCCAGGTCAATAGAAATATCTCGTGGCCTGCTCGCTCCATAGCAGATGCCATATATCCAATATATGTGCCTATACCTCCCGACGGGAAAATCGGGCTTTCATTTGTGACATACAAAATACGCATTCACTACACTCTGACGCCGGTCATCGTAAACGAGCTTACCAGTATACGATTAAGCTCCGAAGTTGCACGGGGCAAATTGATAATGATTCGTGCTCCGATCGCTTCCACCAATGGCAACGATTCATACTGAGCATCGTCTATATGATAACTAAATGCCAATGGTATACCCAATGCCGGATACGATCTATGGTGGTAATCCTCATGCCTTGAATCGGGAAAATACAACCGCAAATACATGGAAAAATTTCCTACAAGTTCATCCGACGATGCGTTGAAAGCAGGAACAAAATCCAAAGTCAAATTATTTATTTCCCGTAACGCGTCAATAGATACATCAGTTTCCAACGTGAAATATGTCAGATCATGCTCTGGATCAATGCTGGGACAGATCAACAAGCACGAGGTACCAGCAGTAGGGTCTTCGCTATTTGAGTCGTCATGATAGGTATCAGTTTTGACCATACAGCTGAAACCACCCGCATCGGAACTAAACCCGACACATACGCCATGAGTGATTTCTTCATATGCCTGAACTTTTCGCTCGGTAACGTCAGGAGAAAAACGTGTCAACAATGACTCAAGCGCATTCTCCACCGGACCAGTCAAATCCTGCATATCCGCATCAAATGGTGCGTTCTGGATATGCTGGTCCATGTACGCACGCATTGTAACCAGCACTTTTTCCATTGAACAGATTTGACTACGAAAAGCCTGTAAGGCGGCTTTGTCCATGCTTTCTCCCTTGCTACGACTATTCCATCTGAAATGGACGTGCACAATTTACATAAATCCGAGGTCTTTTAGTTGCATTTTAATTGCCTTAGTCAGCAGGCAGTCATTTTTCGTTGAAAAAGTAACATGAATTATCATTTTAGCAACATTACCCGCAACCTATTGGTCATCCTGACATAGAAGACAGCTGATGTCGTTACATATATCACAATTGCAAATGCTTATCGGTAGCCAAAATTCGTCAGACACGATAGAATTATCACGCCATCAACAATTGATCCATATATGTTTTAATGTTTGTTAAATTAATAAACGACCAATTCAAATCCCCAAATGTGAGCTCTGTCATCCTATCTGAGACTGAGGATTACCGAATAACGCTCCACGATATCGGCAGCAATGCTACGGTGATCACTTTTGGCTATTGGGGCAGCGGGATCAGCCAGAAAGGCTTTGGTACCGATTTTTGCTTGAAAAACGGCTTTAATAATATCTACGTGTGCTGCAAAGGCGCACAACGATTTCAGCATTTATCACTAGATACGTTCACCGACGCAGTCAAAGATGCATTAAAAGGCAAAGACGTGATCACCTATGGGTTATCTCTGGGAGGATATGCTGCCATTTATTACGCCGCCCACATTAATGCCAGGATAGTGGCATTTAGCCCGCGTAACTTAAGTCACCCGGTAACCCCGCGGATCAAACAAACATTCTCGCATACGCAAATTTATCAAAATCCGGTCTCAAGTCAAGCCCCAATGATCGTGCTTGATCCCTTTGACCAGACCGACTTTACTTTTATTACAAAAGCAATTGCTCCCGCTTACAAAAAAATGCATGTCATCCACATTGACAATGCCGGACACAGTTGCTTTGGCGCGATCAAAAACAGCGGTCAACTAAAAAACTTTCTTTTAAGCCTGTTTGCCGGAAAACCACAAAAAATCGAGGTCGAGGATAAATACAAAGTAGAGTTTCTAGTCCGAAAAATCCAGGCTTATATGCATACGCCTGGGCGGGCTGAGACCTATATCCGACAACTTATCGAGCTGGAACCCAATAGACGAACCCTGCGATTAGCCAAGGAATATATCGTGAACAACAACAGACCGCTGAAGCTACCCGTTTTGTCCACAGAAGAAGTAAGAGCGTGCCTGGCCACACTTGACAAAGCATTCACCGAAAAATCAATGGCTTTTGATATTCTAACCAAAACGGCGTCAGTGCTAGAGGATGCAGGGCAATTTGAAACAGCGCTTTCGCTATATAGATTGGCAATTGTTAAGTGGCCCGACAGCAAAAAGGCCCGCCAAAAAACCGAGACATTGCTACAAATAATAAGCCTGAATAAATAGGTTCCGTCGTACGACAAACTCAATGGATATTCGGCAGCTTTACCGCTGACCAATAGATCCATATATCTTGCGTAATCACCATTTTAATTAATCCGCAATCTGCGTCCCATATTGTTTGAACTCACACCGGGCCCCGCCAGAACACCCTTGCAATCCACGCCCCACATGCTGGCATCTTGCGCCATAGTTCGTCAAGCATATCTATCCGTACGGACACGAGCCCACAAATCCGTCTAAAATACGCTCTACGAAGTCCACAAAAAGTTAGGATGAGTGCATTTAAAATGTATACTTCAACTTTTTCTCATCTTATTCACCTAAATAATACTGTCGATATTTTGACATATGGTCAATTTGATACTTGATCAAAGCCAATCTTAATTTTTTGTAAAAGGGATACACGTGCAATTTCAGTTCAATATTGATACCTGCTTCACCGTTGGACAAGTGTATGCGAAGTATTTTTTTCTGGATTTGTCAAAACCGCTTGTCATAACTTTTGGCACAGCGGGATCTCTAGTATCTCAAGACGATGTATTGAACGCCTCCTCACCATGGGGATTTGACTTTATCAAAGGCCAAGGCCTCAATGTATTGTCATTTTCCTCATTGAAACCAGCAAGCTGGTATCGTGAAACTGAGTTTTTAGATTTTCTGACATCTTTGCATCTACCCCATTTTCCCCAGCTTCTCGGGTACGGATCCAGCATGGGAGGATTCGGCGTATCTGCATTTGCAAATTTATTAAAGTTCGATCGTGTTCTACTAATAAATCCCATATCCACATTAAATAAGAATCTGGCTCCTTGGGAAACTCGCTTTGAAAATGCAGCACGAAGACTGGATTGGAACACAGGTGCTTTTGACGGGAGCACGATTAAGTGCAATGGTTTAATTGTCTATGATCCGATATGTGATATAGATAGCAAGCATGCACGCCGATACGGCGCGCATATGCAACGGCTTAAGATATTTGGAGTAGGCCATGCTGTGCCGGAACATTTGAAGAACATGGGTGTGCTATCTTCATTACTAAAAAATTTTTTGAACGATACAATTGATGCTGCGCTTGTGCACAAACAGTTTAGAGCCAGACGGAATATTCTACGCAATTACAATTGGCTTTTGAGCAAAGAAAACTCCCATTTAACGCCCGCACGAGAATCGATTATTAGACGTTATCGCACTCAATTTCTTCAAACATACCAACCAAAACATGGCGCAAACCTGAAATCTGTAGCCCTGACTTCTGACGAGGTTGATCTTCTAAGAGATGCAGCCGTAAAACTGGAAAAAATAGACCTAATAAAAGCACATAAGCTCATGTCAATAGCGGCCAAATACCGAAAAGGACCCTATATTTTAAAAAAAGTAAAAGAATACGAAGCTGCCATCAATCTGAAAGCTATGCAACGAGCCAAACGAATCAATTCATTAGACACAGATCTGGCGGCCCCATCGTGACATCGCAGTGAAAGTAGAATTTCCCCATAGAGCAAACCCAAAATTGGAGCCGCCCGATACACCAATAGTCAAATCATGGCGTTAGTCGTCAGACAAACCCAGCCGCATACGAAGGCACGTTGCATCGAGTGCATTTGCCGCACACTTTACCCTGCATACGCATCTAATGTAATTACCCGACACCTGAATAGCCAAAGCCTTTGATCCTGTTTAAGGCACGCTCGAGCATTTCCTTGGCTGCATTCAGGGGAATCCCTGAGTTTTAGCACCGCAACGGCCCTTAGCTCTTCTTTTACAAAGCAAGTTGCCAAGACCAACGATTTGTGACAATAGGATTCCACTATTATTAATATTCTGGTAATCTAGGTGTACAACTACAAATTAGAGTCCTCACAATTATTAGATATGGAGACAACCATGAGGCAAAATATAACTACAAACTATATATTAAGCGGCGATGCCGATAAGCGTATAGAAACAATCGGGCATCGACAGCAGCAAGTACAAGCCTGGAACAAATGGTGCATTGCAATAAATCCGGTCAGGAAAGCCGACATAATTACATATATAAAAGCTCAGAATTTTGAGCTGTTCTGCCTGCTTGTTGACGACCCCCAAAAATCACAATCTTTTTTTGATGCAATGGCCTCAAATCTGCAGGAAAGAATAAAGGAAACGCAAAAAGATGTTGAGGCCATTGAATTCGAGTTCGAAGGTCATCGGATACATCTAAACAATCTAGTGCCGCCCGGGACAGAGAACGAAATCGAACATTATTATTGGTGCAGTGAATTCTAAACGGGACAAAGCCACTCGAACCGAATAGAACAGGGTGGCTTTACCTCACCAACAAAAATCTCTACTTCTTCATTCGTTTATGGTTAGCTGATGCTCAGCGATAAAATAGCACACTAGCCCTCTACATAACCAAGTGGATTTTGTATCTGCCAACTCCAGGCGTCCTTAAGCATTACTTCCAAGCTACATTCTGCAGTCCACGATAATTCATTCCGGGCTTTCGTTGCATCAGCCCAAAAGGCAGGTAGATCGCCGGCTCTGCGTGGAGAAATCTGATACGGAATTTTCTGGCCAGTGATACGCTCGAATGCCTTTACCATTTCCAGCACAGATACCCCTTTGCCCGTTCCGAGGTTATAAATGGACACGCCGGTTTTTTGCAATCCTTGAAGCGCCTTGATATGCCCCCGAGCCAAATCGACAACGTGCAAATAGTCTCGAACGCAGCTGCCGTCTTCCGTAGGGTAGTCAGCACCAAAAATCGAAAGTACGGGACGCCGTCCAATAGCGACTTGCGTGATAAATGGTAAAAGATTATTGGGTATACCTTTCGGGTCCTCTCCGATCAGTCCTGATGGGTGAGCCCCGATAGGATTGAAGTATCGTAAAAGTGCAATTTTCCAACGCTCATCTGCTTTTGTCAGGTCAGTCAGAATCTGCTCGACCATGGCCTTTGATGTGCCATATGGATTACTGGTGGTTCCACGCGGCTGTGTCTCCACGTAAGGCACTGATGCCTCCTCTCCATATACTGTCGCCGATGAACTGAAAACCAGCTTAAAAACTCCCGCAGCACTCATCGCCTCGCAAAGCACAAGAGTGCCGTGAACATTATTTTGATAATAAGCAAGAGGCTCGTGCACGCTTTGCCCTACGGCTTTGAGCCCGGCAAAATGTATGACTCCATCAATTTCATGCTCAGAAAATAGCGTATCAAGAACCCCACGATCCTGAACATCTCCGCAAACAAATACTGGCTTTTTACCTGTAATTTGCTGGATACGATCAATCGAAATCACGTTCGAATTACACAGGTTGTCCACAATGACCACTTGATCCCCTGCCTCAAGAAGCTCTACAACTGTATGAGAACCAATATATCCTGCACCGCCTGTTACCAACCATTTCATATCGAATCTACTCTCTGCAAGCCAAAACTCAAATTTTTTTGATGCTAAGCATCACTACCCTGCACCTCTATCCCGCCTGCAAAAATCCGGTTCCAGGCTCATTACTATCGTACGAAAACTGGAAAATATCTGATAATGCTTTTGCGATAATATTATGATCTGTACTTGGAACTCGGATCAGTCGACAATGCTTATCTTTCAGCAAGGCGTTCAAACGAACAGTATCTCGTTTATCTTCTTCCTGGTACATTTGGTATTTATATTCATTGTCACCCATATCAATCGGCTTAACCTTCGAATCTATAACCATTAGCGTCAGATTAGATTTCCAACGAAGCACTTCCAAATACGACAAAAAGCGGCTATCTAACGCAAACACGAGTTTTTTCCCCGCATACGTTGCTGCTAAATCGCCGAGATAATAAGGCCAGACCCTCAATCTCTCTTTTGACGGGACAACGTCAAAAATGTTATTCAGAACTTCATACTCCTCGGGGGCGCTGTCACGTATGTACTGCACCACAGCACTACGATCCTCGTCGTGCACCGACGCCACCACAATCATTTCATTCGCTATTCTCTTTACGAATTCATAATGATCAGGATCATAGCTAGAAATACTGGGCCAGAACGTGCCACCCGATGCATTGTATAAATCATAGCAAAAGCCAACCGTAGAAACGATATCGCGACGAGCGCAGACCTCATCCATTACCTTCTCTTTTACACGAATATAATTGCATTCAACTTCTCGACTTAATCCAATGGAAAGTTTGCTGTTCACATAGAGGTTCTTTATATGATCCCGTATGGAGGAGCTATCGTTCTCATCAACAGAGATGACGGTCAAGTTATCCTTCGATTTAAGGACATCCAAATACACCAGGTCCTGATCATCCAACAGGAATACAAGCGTTTTATTCTTTTCCTTATGTGCAAGCTGACCGATACGCAGATACCACGGCATATCCGTTAGCGGATTTATTTCCGTGGGTATTACTGCCGTACCACTTAACGCAAACGATCTGGGAGACTCAATTAGATTCCCGCACAATACAGCGTCAGGCAGATCCCCGAACCATCGTGAAATATTTTCCCGGTGGGATTTTGTATACGCATAGACCACTACTATCGGATTTATAATCGCTTTTATATAGTTTCTTTCATTTCCATAAAATATCTTGATCAAAATATCTTCAAGTTGATACATTGAGCCAGCATCCACTTGATGGTATTGGCAAAGCCGCTCCTGCAAAAGCCGGTTAAATTCCGCTTTTACCACTTCCGCCTGGTTGTAGTCAGCCTTAAGCTTGAATATATCCCCAATATTTGACAAATCACTCTGATTTATCCGATCTATTTCTCTGGAAGAGCGATCATCCTCAGTGTTCAAATATACCAACGTAACCATCTGGTTCCATCGCAAGACATCAATATAAGTCAGATCTTTCGGATCTATTGAAAATGCCAGCACTTCTTCCTTGGTATCCGAAACCAGATCACTTAGATAGTATTGCCAAATATGACGAAGATCGCCCTTGCGAACGGTATTGAAAATATCGTGGAACACCCGTGCTGATGTCTTCTGCTTAATATAGTCAATTGCCTTGGCACGTATTGCGGCATCCGAAGAACAAATAACAATCATTCGCTTGTTCAGCGATTTGATTAAATCATACTGATTGGTATCTGCGTCATTAACGCTATACCAATTCTTTCGCTTCCAACCGCGAAGCAAACCTTTGCACAAACCACGTACAGAATTCAGTCGGTGCCCCAGACTTTGCACTGTTTCGGTCAATAGAGTTTCGTTTATTCTGGCAAACTCGCAGGCATACCCTTTGCGCATAAAGCGAGAAGTTTGTGCATTAAAACATAGGGAATCGAGATAAGTTTTCTCGTTTTGCGGAGAGTCTTCGTCAAGCAACAATACAGTCGCGTTTTCTTTCCACCGGAATACTTCAAGAAATCGACTACTGGAGTCGTTCAGTGTAAATACGAGAGTTTTTCCTTTGGATCTGAATACTAACGATCCAATATAAAGATGCCATTTATGCTGGGCAAGCTTGACACTGTCATATGTATAACCAGCGACCTGAGGAGTATCCTCATTGAATGTAATCTGTTCCGGATCAAGGATATCACCGTAGACAACAGCATCAGGGAGCGCAGCAAACTTCTGCTTGACACTTTCCTTCAATTCGGAATTATTGGAGCAAATAATAACGATTGGATTCGGGATAGATTTGATATAGTCATACTCGTTTTCGTCAAACGAAACCAAATTGTACCAACGGTTGCCTTCCATCTCCTTGAGCAATTTGATTTTCTCAAACAACTCAACCTTATAATCGTCACAATCGTTTTCCAAATACGTAACATACTCCTCGGGCTGCATTGCTCCGAGGCGTTTCAGATGTTCTCTCAGCACCGGTGCGCGATGTGATATCTTACGTGCGAAAAACAGCTCCTCCCCTATTAACTCCGCCAAATCGTCTTCATAGTAAACTCGAGGAATCCCCCAGCTGTTAAATTGATAACGAGTCAATGGTGCAGGGTCAATTTCCGCCTTCGAAATCAGGTTGCCGACCTGGGTCTGAAAAAACAACTCATCTGGTATCCAGCTACGCTTATAAAATTTTGTAAGTTGTGGATTGCTGTCAATTAGAGCAAGAATACGCTCAATCGTACTTTTACGCAGACACCACCATTGTGAGCCCATATGGGGTATCTGATTCAAAGGGAGCTTACGCTTGATATTCCATTTTTTTTGCAGCGAAATGCCCCAATTGAATAATGTCGTTTGATAACGCCAATTGAAAAAATGAAACAACTCCCACCGCTCCTCCTGAATGCCGTCAGTTATCCAACGGTTATCCCGAGCGTTCACAACCTCTATATGGTCGACCTCGTCCTGAGCTAAATGCTGCTCCAAAAGCTTGATCGGCTTGACCGGCATGCACGAGCCGGAAATCAACATCAAATAATCACAATTGTAATTATTCTCACGGGCCAGATATAAGCAGTTCAGCGTTGCCTGGATGATTGACCACTCACCCCAGACAACTTTGACCCGTTTCGCAAAATAGATTTTCCCGGGGAACTTATGTACGCCCCATTTGCTGCAGGCCTCCTCTAAATCATGAGGAGATCGTGCATCGTGATGGACAAATATATCTGACCCGGCCGACAGAACGGACTCAATCAGCGGTTTGAGAGATTCGGGCGCCTCGTGCGCCAACAATACAAAGGATACTTTCACTGAATTACCACTCCCCGACGTTAACTAAACCCAGCTTTGCTAAAGTCCTCCAGTTCTCATACTTAACCGAAATGCTTGGGTCGTAAAGATGTGATTTCTCCTGAATAATCTTATTGTATTTTTTATACTCTGCCGAGTCATTGTAATGTTGCTTGGCTGCAATCTCTTCAACGACTTTATCCTTAAGCTGACTAATAAACTTGTAGTGCAATAATGCGCCCGAAGTTTTTCTACTAAAGTACCCTTCGTTTAACTTACGGGGTATTGCCATATGCATGGACGACACATAGAAATAATGTTTCCGCCATTTAACTAACGGGACTTTATTCAGCGCAGGCGCATCACCGGGATTTTCTTTAAAAAAGACCCGACGTCGAACCCCTCCCTGAACAAACAGATTCTTATACTCCTTGCTATAGGCTTTGACGTACCCAGTAGAGTCGAAGTAAGCACATGCATTAATCGGATCAGTTCCTTCGCTGTAGTAACTTTCTTCCACTGCCTTCTCGCCATACATGTCAACCATAGTTGTAAAAAATGCAGGCTCACGGATAGAGGAGAGATACTCTGTCAACTCACGCAGGTCGCGGGTTTCTATAAACGGATATACTAGAAACTCATCAGGATCGCATGTTACACACCAATGCCCGGCACCAAATTTATACAACAAATAATTCGCCCAATGCATACCAAAATTGGAGGCTTTATATCCTGCTGATGTAAAAAATGTCGTGACGTCTTCTTGGCCTTCCACAGCATCATTAAAACTGTCTGTTGAGTCGTTATCGACCAAAATAAAGTGATTTACTCCCAATTTTCGATAATACTCTAGAAAATACGCCAGTCGATGAGCTTCATTTTTCATGACCGCGACCAGCAGGATATCATTTGGCTTAATCTTCTTTAAATTATTCTGCCGTAAACGCAAATCACGGCCATGCTTAAACGCCAAGTTTCGATACTTGGCAACTTCCTTGAGCCAAACCCATTTCTGCTTAAGCACTTTCCTGATTTTTATTTGCATTTTCCCACTCTGATGTCAACTAAATGTCAGACGAAGATTATAAAATCAATTATTTCATTCGTGATTAAATTGTTTGAATTAGACGGCAACTATATATTTCAACTGTAAAACTTATCAACAAGATGTTTCTTCTGGGCGCAGTATAGCGTGTCATTATTTGCAATGTAAGAGCTATCACCAATGTCCTGTATTAGCCCATTGAATATCTCGGACGAATCAAGTAACTTAAAATTAGACCCGCGATCCAGAATGGATTGGTGTTTGATATCGTAATATTTCGAATCTTTACTGTAGAACCCAGCACAGCCAAATCTGGAAAACACAAAATGCACGTGAAAGCGACTGGTGATGACAACATCTCGACTGGTAGCAACAATTCCATTGGGTATGCTGTCTTTGACTGTTATAAGCTTGAGATTCGGTACATGAGTGGCGACTACTTTATATACATTAGCATCCTCCCATGGGTAACTTTCAAAAAAAAGTACCTCGTCAAACTGAGCCGAGTACTCTCGCAGCGAAAGCCAAAACGATTCAGAAACCTTGCCGACATTATAATTAATGAATGAAAGAAACAATCTTCTTTTACCGTCGGTTGACGGCTTGATGATTTGCTCTACAGGCAGCAGATAGCAATCGTCCAGTCCATATATAAAACAATCGACAGGCAAGCTCCTTGATAATGCACGGTAATTATCAACGTCTCTTAACTCGAATGTTGAAAACCGCGAGAATATCTCCTGGAATAGCTCCTTGTATTTTGCGGGAATCGCCTCAACCGGACCAAATCCTATTCCCGTAGCGATAATCTTAGTGCCAAAATGCTTATTGACTGCAGCGACAAACCCAATGTAAAAACCTTTTTCTGGATCATAATTATTTAGATATCCACCTCCGTGCAAATGAACTGCATCAGCAGTTTTAAATGCCTGAAAGTCAAATTCCGGGTATAGGGCAAAGCCATTTTTATCGATAAATTGGTAACCACGTCTTACCTGATCCCAGAACGATGTTTTGCTAGGCCCTTTTTTTGCCAGCTTTACTAAGTCGTCCTTGAACTCCACCTCTACCAAACTATCACCATTACCATGAAGCTTTTGCATGTTTGAGGCAATATTTTCATAAAACCGTACTTTTAGCTTCTCACCTTTATTTTGAAAATATTTTATCCATCCATCCACTATTAATTCATCACCATAATTTGGCGCACCGGCCCCACCAATTAAGATATATTGTTTGGCAACATTGGCTACTTTTTTCATGATTTTCAACTTCAACTAAAAATTAATACATGTAATGGAGTTATTTGGAATTTGCCAAATTTCTTATCAACATCGGCAAATAAACTTTGTATGCCTTTTCATCCGAGATGCGCACGGGCTTCCTCTCTAAAGTCACGGGATCAGAAAAAAGAACGGCACGATTGAAATATTTTTTTGCAACCCGCTGATTAGACTTTTCAAATCGATTCAAAATTGCCGATACTTGCTCGTCGTCAAAAACAATTTTTTTCTTGTCGTCTTCCTCTATATCCAACTCGACAAGAGTTTTAATTATTTTTTGCCTGGACTTCCCAGGTAAGCTATACAGATCAATTCGTCTAAGTATATCAATTTGCGCCATTGACAATGATGCATTTTTTTCGGAAACCGATTGGACCAGATCAGCCGAAATATCACAAAACGCCAAGAAATCAGCCGCGGTGTCCTTGACACCTAAACCATCCACAACGGCAAGATGGAGCGATTTTTGCGGGATATGTTTTGTAATACGTGACAATAGTGATTCGAAATCTATCCAGGGAAAATCGTTGATATTTTTATAAAAGAAATCAACATCCTGGTTGGAGAATTTTTTGGACCAGGGCCACTTTACATGCTGGTTATACCAAGATTCCAACCACAAATCCTGTCGTTTTAAATACATTGCTATCTCAACATCGTATTTTTTTGTCAACGTCTCCAACCATGCATAATCTTTCACCAGGGCAAAATCCTCGCCCGAAAGAATCACGGTATGCGTGACAGGAGTGACTTCTGCTTCAATTCTCTCTATGATATTTTCAATAGAAACTTTCTTGTTATTCAATTGCCAAGCCAAACCGTTATGTCTGAAATTTACACCTAGCAGGGGATATAAATAGCCGTTTTTTTTAAGCAATTCGCTATTAGCAACAAGACATCGTTGAACTGTGGTTGAACCCGTTCTCTGTATGCCAAAATGTAGCTTCATTTTGATTTTTTTCACATGTGCTCCTGCTGCATTACTACAAATGAACTCTGGTAATGTCATTTGTATTTTCGGATAAAAAAATAGTCTTCCCGCATTCTAGCAGTAATATCTTTTTCGAAATAAATTCGGGGTTTACCCGCGTCATCGAAAGAGTAATATGTAAGAGTTTTATTACATATAACGCTAGAGACACATATATGTTTTACCAATGTCTGAAAAAAACATTCATCGGGAATCCATACGGTCCGAAAAAATTTAACAACATCCTTTCGACTCTCGATAAAACATAATATTTTGGAGATTGTGTCACGGGTAAGACACCACCACTGTGAACCAAATCTAATCTCCAGGTCATATACGGGTTTCCGCCTTAATAATAGCTTCTTTTGCAACAAATACATCCAACGAAACAAAACGGGAAATCGCCGTTTGGATAATGGATGATGGTACAAATATCGGTCCTCTCTAATACCGTCTTTGATCCATGCACTATTTTGGCACTCAATAAACTCCGCTCTCGGATTCACATCCAGGAAACGTTTGAGTTCATCCAGAGGTCTAATTGGAAAACACGCCCCACTTAACAAATAGCAATGGGTATGTTCCAATTTATGCCGCTTTATATAGTATAAAGCGTTAAGCACTCCTTGTATAAGACCAAATGTCCCCCAATCTCCAGTCGCTCTATTGGCTCCGTTTAACAGATGACAGGACGGGCAGGTTTCTTTAAATCGCCTTAGATCGTTATAGTTATCCGCCGCATCCCGCTTGTCATAATGCAGAATGATCTCACCAGTACCATCCGATTTAACGAGTTGTGAAATCAACCTTTTTATCGGCGCAGTAGGCCCATGGCAGAGAAGAATGTAAATAATTTTAACCATAAAAATCTGCGCGGGATGCATCGTCCAGCATTAGCGATTTCAATTTGGCAAAATTTCGTTCATGCTGGTAATAACCGGATTCTTTGCGTTTTGGATGATAAAGATGGATTAATACGCATTCGGATCTAACACAATCCTGCCCATATAAGGCGAAAAATGCCCTGAAGCCACGATATTCAATTATTTTTCCACTACCCGTATTTAACGGGTAATCAGTTGGTCTTTTTGCAATGGGATAATTTGACGATAAGCGATGTAGCAATTCAAAATCTTCTGCGCCATGCCCGTCATAACTTTCGTCGTGCCCCCCAATTTCAAGAAAATAGTCTTTGCGCACAACAATGCATGAGCTTCCTTGCACCAGAAATTTCACCTCTTCATTACGCTCGGCAACTTGGTAAAATTGCCAATTCGTTGCGTTAGATGAGCATGGAAGAAACTTCAGGTAATTTTCGGTGCCGGTTTCCGTCAAAAACGCGACCGGTATGCAAAAGAAATGATGTTTTTCGGCGCACGCCAGCTTATCTCGAATAATATCTGCAATTTGTAGATAAGTTTGAGTATTCCCCATGAAGTCCAAGTCATGGAAAAGAACAATATCCGATCGAGCGTAGACGGCACCTCGATTTCGTGCCCGCGCCAGTGAGAATCGCTGCGTCTGTGTTGACAAGTAAAGATACCGGCTCTGTGGGCGATCCATTACACGACGGCAGATCTCCTTTTTGCCGAGCCGAGCACTTCCATCATCGACCACGACAACTTCGAAGCACTCCGGAATAAAGGAAAGAAGGCGTTGCAACCGTGTTAACGCATCTTTTGACCGCCGATTGACACGAATCGGGACAATAATTGTAGCAACAAGTCCTGAGTCCGCTGACGATTGCGAGATCTGTGTAAACGGCTCATCGTTTACATGAGATTTTTTATTTAAAAATAAACTTGCAAGACGTGCGTATATATCTTTCACGGTGGATATCATTGATGTTTATTTTTTTGTTTAGAATCATTATCAAAATTACGTTAACGAATTATATGCGGTAATACCATCCTCCACCTTTTCGTAAGGTATGACTCGTCCATCGTCCACTAACAGAACGTAATCACATAATGAACGCACCTGATTCATACCGTGCGTCGTAAGGATTAAATTTGCTTTGCCAACTCGTTCTTTAAATGCCGCACTGGCCTTTTTTTTGAAATGGGCATCACCAACAGACATAGCTTCATCGACAAGGTAATAGTCAAAATCAAATGCCAGACTTAACCCGAACGCTACGCGAGCCCTCATCCCGGTAGAAAAAGTCTTGACTGGCCGATCGAAATATCTGCCAATCTCGGCAAACTCTTCAACGTACTGAACCTTTTTTCGCATGGCCTCGCCTTCCGCACCATAAACCCTTGCAATAAATTTGACATTTTCACGTGCGGTTAAGGAACCTTGAAAGCCGCCAGAAATACCAACTGGCCAAGAAATGCTATTGTTTGTTATGACTGCCCCGCTATCGGGGATGTCCAACCCCCCGATCAGGCGCAATAATGTGGATTTCCCGGCACCATTTCGGCCGATCAGCGCTATATTTTTTCCCGCCGGCAATACCAACGAAAGATCTTTGAATATAAACTCGCGCCCGGTAACGGTAAGGTAGGATTTCGTCAGATTTCGTATTTCAATCATAATGAAACGAGCTTTAATTTGCGCACTCGATATAAACCAAACGCTACCAGGGACAATATCGTGGCACAGATCAGAGGATAGGTAATGCTGACACCATGCAACGGCGGATAATATTCAAAGACAGATGAACGCAAGTCGTCAATAATGTGCAGATATGGATTCCACAATAACCAGTTAAGCACTTCAGGCGGAAGCGCGCGTACCGGGAAAAGGACTCCCGACAATAAATATATTGGAAAAAATGCCATTCGGACGATAGGCTTTAAGTCCGGCAATACCTCCGTTATCATGCAAAAAATCATTCCCAACGAAAATGAAAGCACAACCCCAACGACAATGGTAACTAACCATGCGAGCGGATGGTAATGCGCCACCTGATTATCGAACCAAAAACCCAGTACGAAAAGAAGAATCACATAAACACAAGCATAGATAGTCACTTCAACAATAGTCCTGGCCAACATCGTATCAAAGGGCTTGATCTGCTTATATGAAAACAGGGCTTTGTTGGCACTTACCGATTCCATCACTTTGAAAATAATATTTCTCATCATGAAAAACGGCACCATTCCTGTTAACAGGAATATGGGAAACTCTATTCCGTAACCTGCGGTCCGCCCTCTCAATGAGAAAATTGTCATCATCATGACTATCTGGGCGGTAGGTTCAAAAAACACCCAAAAAACCCCAAACCGCTTGGCGCCGAATCTGCTGCGCATTTCCCTGAGTAACAAGGCAAATATCACAGCTTTCATTATGCTAAATGATGAACGCTTTTCCATAGAGATTCTGCCCGTCAGTTAAAAACGACTGATTGTCCGACCAACCATCATGGTTTGCGCAATAGGTGAAATAATTTTTTGCCACTCGTAAACCGGGGCATTTGTTACATAAATTGCATCTTCCGGAAACACCTGGAATGCACGGGCCAAAAACAGCGACTCAGGTTTGCGCATATCCAATCGGAACACCTGTGCTGCTGACTCGCCTTCCTTGGGATCCTGATTTACCCGGAATACAAACACGCCCTGCGGGTCGGCCTTTTGTTCATTCAGGCCACCCACCACGCCTAACACTTCCAGCAAACTAGGATTGCGTGAAGGCAGGTCCTTCAGACCAGGCTCGCCCACAGCGCCCATAGCAACAAAACGCTGCCGGGCGCGTTCAAGCACGATTTCAGAGCGGGGAGAAACTTTGCGGTTTTTTCCATTAAGAACATCATCATAGTTGATAGTAAACGCACGCTTACCGTCACGCACAATCACATTGATCAGATGTGGTTCATATATCGGACCTCCCGCCATATTGACGGCGTCCAGAATGGTGAGCGGCCCCTGCAGACTGGAAAACCGGCCCGGCGCCTTCACCGCACCAGCGACCAGTACAGACCCGGACAAGTCACCGACGATCTGACTATGCACCTGCGGGTCTGTTGCCGATGCCCCTTTTAATTTCTTTTTAAGCTTGTTGTCCACTTGGGTTAGCGTCAACCCACTCACATTCACATCCCCGGCATAAGGAATGGAGATCATTCCATCCGCTCCTACCCGCACATTTTCAAACGTCGTGCCGCCTGCCGAAAGAGGCGCGAACACGCCGCCCTCCGCTGAATCGGATACCATGACTTTAATTACGTCGCCCGGCACCAACTGGATTGTAGTGGTAGTACTGGTTTTAGATACATTTGATGAGGCCGGCGGTGGCGCTGCTCGCGAAAATTCAGCAATGTTACGCGGAGCAAGGTCGATCACGGAATATGGAAGGTCCGGATCGGCTCCTGCATCACTGGAGGTAATAGAGCTGCTGTAAGGCCCCGATCCAGACATGATCGAGCCGCATCCGGCCAAGACAAGCATCATGACAACGGGGCCTGTCACTCGAAAAAGCCGTTTGAAGGTTGCGGTTGAACTTAGCATTTTCGCCATTTTATATTTCACACTAAAAAATCGTAAGGATGGTAGCTGTTCTTCAGGAGCATCATTCATCACTTTGTTAATCTTTATGGTCATCAATCGTCGCTACAATGAACCGTACAATACCAAGAATGGCAAGCAAGGCTACAAGTATAGTGATGAGGTTGTAAAGCCTGCTGGGGTAAATTGCTTCATCCGGCAGATTCGGAGTCACGACGACGGCAAGTGTCCGAAACTTCTTGTTGATTTCAATCCGCGTATTGGCAAGCGAAGCCAAGCTGATTTTATAGGCCTCTTCCGCAGTCGTGGCCTGTATGGACAAATCACGATACTTGGACGCTACGGTATTTAGTTTGTTACTGTCGCCCCCTTGGGCGATGAGCCTTTGTGTTTCAGCTTCAAGCTGCTTCTCAATCGCAGCAATCTTTCTTTTTTGCTGTTGCACCTGAGGGGCGCCGTTATTGAGCGCAGCATTCAATGCGCTAAGCTTTGCTTTCTCTGTAGCCAGCTCTGATTCCATTGTCGCAATCATAGTAGAACGCGACTCTGCTGTTGCTTCGGCATCCAGCAAACTATTTTCTGCCTGAAAACGTAAAAGCTCGCTGCGTTTCACTTCATAGTTCATGCGCGCTGTGCCCAGCTCTTTCTCAACAAAAGCCAGTTGATCCTGAGTCATTCGATGTGAAAGTTCATTTACAAACTTTTCACTCTCACGCAGAATCACATCCAGCACCTTCTGGGCATATTCCGGAGCAAATGCCTGTATCTCAAGCTGTAGAAGTCCGGTTTCATCATCAAAATGTGCCTGCACCATCTTTTGGTAGAAAGCCAACATATCTTCGCTTGAAGCGGCGTTGCTGAGCCAATATAGTGGGTCACGATAGATTGAAGTGTAATGATCTGTCCAGTTAAGCTCTTTTTTCAAGATATTGAGCATATCCGCTGAAGTGATAAATTGCCTCAAATATAACGTCTCCTCCCGGGAGGTAGGATTCACTGCACCTAACAGCAGAGCTAGTCCTGGGGCTTCTGCTGCAGGATTAGCGTTGTCTGTCTGTCTTACAGCAATTTCAGCGACACTGACATACCGGTCTGTTGCGAAAATAGCATAATAGACTATCGCTATTACAAACGGGATGAGTACGATGCCGATAAAAAGGAGTCGGTTTTTAGAGGACGAGTTTGCCATTCAGTGAACACCAATAATTTGACTTTGTGCTGGATTTTAAGACGAAAACATATTACAAATGTGAAAACACCTTATTTTTATTGCATTTACATGCGTAATGTAAACTGATTTGTAAGATTATGTCGGAAATAGGACACGAAGTAATACGAGGCTGACAAACATGTATCTAAATGTAAATTTATAATTGAGATTTCTGAGCAAGCAACCTTTTCGAAGAGCAGCCTCGTATAGTTTATTTCTCCATTAAGGTACACATTTGTGATTTTCATGCTGATTGGCCTATATTTCAGCTAACATATTAGCTTTTCAGGGTAGAGGCGAAATAGTCGTGATTCTTGATGGAATAAAAGCCTTCGAAAATAAAAATATCTTATTGCTGCAGGGGCCAGTAGGCCCTTTTTTTCGTCGTTTTGCCTCTGATTTGCGCAATTGTGGTGCAAAAGTCAACATCGTGAATTTCAATGGCGGGGACTGGTTTTTTAACCCAAAGACCTCCATCAGCTTTCGCAAACACCCAAGAGAATGGCGCGCTTTTTTTGAAAACCTGCTGAATGATTTGGATATAGATGTCGTATTTCTCTTCGGAGACTGCAGACCGATTCATATTGTTGCGCATCAGATTGCTTCGAAATATGGCGTACAGATTGGTGTTTTCGAAGAAGGTTATATACGCCCAAACTTCATTACACTTGAAAAAAACGGAGTAAATGATCACTCCAGTGCTGCGCGAGAAGCGCAATTTTATTACAGTCAGCAAAAAATTCGAACCCGACGGGAAAAACAGGTAGGGTATGCATTCCCGTATATGATGCTGTGGGCAGTGCTATATTACACTAGCAGTATCCTTCTCAAACCCTTCTTCTGGCATTATCGCCATCATCGCAGCCTGCATCTGAAAGAAGGTTATATCTGGCTGCGAAGCTTCACACGCAAGGCTTGGTACCATTTAGCCGAAAGGAACATGGAAAAGAAACTAACTACGAGTCTTTCCAAACAATACTTTCTGCTCCCGCTTCAGGTGTATAACGACGCCCAGATTCACACCCATTCCGATTTCGCGACCGTTGAAACCTACATCCGGTTTGTGGTGAAATCATTCTCCAAATACGCGCCAATGGGAACTCATTTAGTTATTAAACATCACCCGATGGATCGTGGTTACAACGATTACTCCAGCTGGCTTCAGCAACTTGAGTTTCTTTATGACTTGTCAGGCCGCGTGCATTATATTCATGACCAACATTTGCCTTCACTGCTAAGCCATGCTATTGGCACGGTTGTTGTCAACAGCACCGTTGGTCTGTCCGCACTATTGCATAAATCCCCGCTCAAAGTATGCGGCCGAGCTATGTACGATTTTAAGGGGCTTACTTACCAAGGTTCCCTGGATGAATTCTGGAGAGAAGCAGCAGATCAGATTGTTGACGAAAAACTGTTTAATTCCTTCAGGAACCATTTGATTGCCACCACTCAAATTAACGGTAATTTCTATAAGCGTATCCCTGGAGAAAGATCCATCGCGGGTCTAGCCTGGAAGGCACTTCAGGCAAAAACCTCAGCAGAACGACCGAATAAACTGTATACAGACAGCCAAATTGATGGCTGATCGTCCTCATTGATTGGCGTTGCGCAGGAAAGCCGCAGCCGATTTTGCATATTTATTCGTCTGGTTTTCGTGGCAGATCCAGTACTCAGGAAACGACAATTACGGTTGCGATATAATAAGGTCCGACTTCAAGACTACCCGCTACCACACATGCCCGTATCAACTTACACGCAGCCCCTTGCCACCCTATCTGAATGGCAGGAATATGTTGACGCTATCCAACGCGCTCCTCGAACCAGCCCAACGGTGCGTATCATTGAAGCTGGCGGGCTCCATCTTGATCTGACTGGGCAGGTTTACTCAGATGAAGTAGCTCTCCGTATCGAGAAATTGCTTGAGGTGCGCCAATTGAGTGCACGACGTGCTGCACTCATTGACGGACATCCCGTCAATACCACAGAAGAGCGTGCTGCCTGGCATACTCAGTTGCGCACACCCCGGCCTACGGCAGAGGTCGCAGAAGAACGTAAACGCGCATTGGAATTTGTAAGACGTAGTGACAGCGGACGACGCTGGCGAAATATAGTACATATTGGTATTGGTGGCAGTGATTGGGGAGTCCGTCTGGTAGTAGGTGCGTTTGGATACGCGGGCATGTGGCGTAATATCCGTTTCGTCGCCAACATTGATGGTCACGCGGTGGAAGGCGGTCTGGCTGGTCTGGATCCCAGAGAGACGCTAGTCGTTGTCGCGAGCAAGTCGTTCAGGACTGCCGAAACACTGGAAAATGCCAAACGCGCTATAGAATGGATGCAAGCTGCAGGTATCCATAATCCGCTGAACCAGGTTATCGCAATTACGGCAAATCCAAAGGCTGCGTTGTCTTGGGGTTTGCAGGAAAATCAGATATTCCAATTTTGGGACTGGGTCGGGGGACGATTCTCCATTTGGTCTGCGGTCAGTGTCGCGGCCGGGCTGGCCGTTGGGTCTGACGTGGTGGCGGGGCTTCAAAGCGGAGCCAAAGCGATGGATGATCATTTTGTGAATGCCCCCATCAAAGACAACGCCCCGGTACAGCTTGCAATGGCCGGAGTCGCCAATCGAAGTATTTTGAACTACGGCTCACTCAATATTTCCGCATACGACTCCCGTCTGGCCAATTTAATCCCGTACATCCAGCAATTGGAGATGGAGTCACTCGGAAAATCAGTGGATCTGAACGGGGACCTTATCACCGTTCCAACCGGGCCCGCCGTATGGGGCATGCCCGGTACTGACGCACAGCACACCTTTTTTCAGTGGCTACATCAGGGTAGTGATGGTGCTCCAGTCGATTTCATTGCATGCCAGAACGAAGACCATACCTGGAAAGAGCACCATACTCAATTACTTGCTCATTGTCTTGCACAACGTGAAGCGCTTATGACGGGTAAAACCTACGAACAAGCGATCGCAGAGTGCATTAACACAGGATTATCAGAACCCAAAGCGCGCGAACTGGCAAAACACAAAATACACCCAGGTGGTCGGCCGTCGAATCTGATTATGATGCGCAGCCTTACACCGTTTGCGCTTGGTGCACTGCTGGCGCTGTATGAACACAAGGTTTTCGTTCAGGGATTAGTGTGGGGGTTGAATCCATTTGATCAATGGGGTGTTGAATACGGCAAAGTATTAACCAAAGATATCACAGCTGAACTAAACGGAGCTCCAACACGCGCGCCTCACGATGCCTCCACACAGTATTGGATCGACAGAATCAAGTCGGAATAATTATAGACATGACAGTTATCAAGTTGCGACCTCGCTTTTGAGGTGGCCAGCAGCCTGATATCATATCCGACTACTCCATAGTTGATTGACTGGAAACAGTCAAATCCACGGCTAATTCCCGAAACATGACAGATGAAAATTTCCCTCGCTTTCTCGCCCAAAAAATCGGGCTGGACAGGCAGAGAGTGGTTTACGGGCTGCAACTTGCCTTCAGTGCCTGGCTGGCGTTTGCCATTGCTTCTTTTCTGCATATTCCCAATCCGTTCTGGGCAGCCATGCCGGTATTCGTTGTCGCCCAGGCGACCCGTGGGCTGGCGTTCGAACGCGGGCTGTATCGGGTCGTAGGCACGGCGCTGGGCGCATTGGCCGGGTTTTGCATGATTCATTTCATACAGGGCGCCCCCTACGCTGCGCTATTGATGCTAGCGCTGTGGGTGGCGGTATTTGGCGCCTTGACGCACCTGCTCTACGGAGTGCAATCATACGGGGCGCTGATGGCCGGGATCACGGCTGTGGTCGTGGTCATTCCGTGCATGTTCGCGCCCGAGAACTATATGCAACTGGCATTGGCCCGGGTGGAGTGTACGTTTATAGGGGTACTGATGATCACCGTCTCGTCCGCCTTGCTCACTCCCAATGCCGATCGTGATCGATTCTACCTTTCTGTGTGTGAAGTGGCGGCAAGTGCGTGCTATCTTCTGGGAACCACGCTTAACGGAACAACAAAAGACGGCGCCGCGCAGGAGGCCGAGATTCTGAACAAGATAAGCCGCCTGGAAGCCTCGGGCATTGCCACTATGGCCGGATCGCCCGCTGCGGCACAACACAAGCGGGTGATCAATGCCATGATCGTCTCTACGATTGGCTTGCTGGCCACATCGCGCCGGTTGCATACGCACAACCGTCCGGGTCGGCCCATAGCGCCGCAGTTGGGTGATGCGCTGCTGGCCGTTGCCGCTCTGACCAAAGAAGATGCCGATCAAATACTGAGCAAACAAGGTATAGATGAGGCGCTGGCCTTGGCGCAGGCCACGGACTCAGCCCTGGCGCAGCATTTGCAACGTCTGTTAAAAGGCGCCAAATGGCTGTTAACTTCAGATCAGGAATCGGCACGGTTTATGTTCAGACCGGATGGTCCCATGCTGGCGCCCGCAACAAACTGGGGGTTGGCGCGTCAGACCGGCCTGTTGTGTGGCCTGATCACACTTGTGTCGGCATCGCTTGCTTATGCAGGCGGTTCTTTTATTGGCGAGATGACGGCACTGGCGACGGCCATGTTCTCACTGGTGCTCGGCTCCATGGTCAAGCCGCAAATCGTCGCGCCTTTCCTGCTCAAGGGTATTATTGTGGGATCCATTATCGCGATTGGCTACCGACTCGCGATTTTTCCGCATATTCACAGCACCGGGCTGGTTGTGGCATCCATCCTGCCGTTCTTGCTAGTGGGTGGTATGGCGCGAGCCAGCACGATGTTCGGGTTTCCTGCACTGGATGCCACGATGGCGTTTTTGCTGGGCAGCCAGGCCATGTTGCCAGCGCGTGTGGTCACGCCAATGGATGTCGTGGCCGAGTCGGGTTCCATGATTGTGGCGGCATGTATTGTGGCCGGCGGCTTTATTTTGTTGCCCCGGCGCAGCGACCGGCACGTGCATGAGGCGACCCGTACCATCAACCGCGATTTGTTCAGACTGATCAATAACAGCGATAAACTGGGGACCGGGCAATGGATGGCGCGCTCGGTTCGCCAGACGCTGCGCCTGACTGCCCATCTGGCGCAATCGAGCCAGCGGCATAGCCTGGCGCCGGCGCATCTTATTTCTGCACTGAATTTCGGGCACAGTATTGCGCAATTGCACAGCTTGCACGACAGTTGGACGCCGCAGACCCGTGCAATCCTGCAGGATCTGAACGCACAGTTAAATACCTTTACCGACGAACCCAGTACGCTGGCCGCCACCCTTATGCAATACGCCAGGGATGTTCAGCAACCTGACGTAGCCGCCGCGCTGTGGTCAGCTTCCGAGGCGCTGGTCGCCGGACGGGACTTTTTCGCTTACCGCCCGGGCATCAGCCGTCATCACGACTGAACGATTAGAACGAACCGAACATGGTTCCCAGCGTGATCACCGTAGCCACAGCAATCAGCGGGATCACAATAGTCACGGCTGCAATATTCAGATAGGACTGGCGATGAGTCAAGCCGCAGATGGCCAGTAGCGTGATAATCGCGCCGCAATGCGGCAGCGTATCAAACCCGCCGGCCGACATCACTGCCACGCGATGCAGCAGTTCGGGGCTGATATTGTTTTCCTGGGCCAGGCGCAGGTAATCGGCTCCCAGTGTTTGCAGAGCGATGCTCAGGCCGCCCGATGAGGAACCGGTAATGCCAGCCAGCGAGGTCATGGCAATACTCTCTGAAATAAGCGGATTGCCGGGAGCAACACCCAATACGAATTCCTTGATAATGGCAAAGCCGGCCAGGCTGGCGATCACGGCGCCATAACCCACTTCGGAGGCGGTATTGAAGATCGGCAGCATGGAGCCGTATGCCCCCTTGTTGATGGTGCCCTGCAGATCTGTCCAGTGGCGCAGCCGGGTAATAATCAGCCACAGGCATGCAATCACAAGTGAAATTATGATGGCCCACAGGCCCAGCGCGCCTTTCACATTCAGTGCTGGAAATTTTTCCTTAAGGAAGGCCAGGTCCATGCCCTCGAAGATGCCATAGGTGAACAGGGCATTGATGCCGATCACCAGGATCAGCGGGATGATGCTGCCCACAAATGAAATATTATGGTCGGTGCTGATCACCTCGTTGGCTACGCCATCGTTGTGCTCGCCGTAACCTTCACCGGCGGCTTTCGCCTTGCGGGCACGACTCATGAGCCACAGCATGCCCAGGCCAAACATGATCAGTCCACCGATAATCCCCAGGCCAGGTGCAGCAAACGCGTTGGTGCCGTAATAGGGAATGGGAATGGTGTTCTGGATGGCCGGCGTGCCGGGCAGCGCCGTCATGGTAAAGGTAAAGGCGCCAAGGGCGATGGCAGCGGGCACCAGGCGCTTCGGGATATCTGCCATGTAGAACATGACTTTTGAAATGGGATAGATGGCAAATGCAACCACGAACAGCGAGACGCCACCGTAAGTCAGAATGCCGCAAGCCAACACTACGGTAAGAATGGCGTGGCGGGGACCAAGCACGCGCATAATCCAGTTGGCAATAGATGCAGCCGCGCCCGAGTCGGCCATCAGCTGGCCAAACAGGGCACCCAGCAGAAAGACCGGAAAGAACTGCAGCAGGTATTTACCCAGCGCAGGCATGAAAGTTTCAGTATAAATCGGCAGAAGCTGGGCAACGTCGCCAGAGAGCAGAACGGCCAGCGCGGCCATGAGCGGCGCCAGGATCAGAACGGAATATCCCCGATACGCCAAATACATCAGCAGAACCAGAGATACCACAATAGATATCATGCTTAACAAAATAATCCCCTTGATAACAGGATAAAGCGACAGCTTTTTAGAAATGGGAAAAAAGGCCAGCAGGTGCTGTTTCCCAGTACCGGGCAAGCCATAACTAGTTGATTTTTCCAGCTTATTGGAATATTGGCTGCCATTATAGGGATTTAATGTTGCAGGACCAGGCAAGGGTTAACTATATTAGTATTATCCCTAGGTTGATATGTGATGAATGCCGCGGTCAGGCGTTCAGATTGCCAACCGCGGGGGGATTTCATTAACAGTGCGTAAGTGCTGAATATGACTATTAATGGAACAATCGACTGAACAGACCGAAGAACAGGCCGAGCATAGCGACAACCCGGATCAACCTTTCCGGAAAAAGCCACGCCACTTGAATACAGGCGATTGACGCCTCACAAAGGCGAGCCCGTGCGTTTCTTGCAAAGACAGTTTCATGTTCGTCCGCTACTGGCGTACGCACTCAAACGAAGCAGCGCGGTTCACATCACCACTGCCCGTGTATCTTGGCCAGGCCGGATATTCACAAAGCGGCCGGGTTCTGCCGGGTACGCCAGCAGTATCTGCCACCACTTGAGGCCCGGGTTCCACGCCCTTCTCTACCCAGTTCTCCAGCGCGCCCAGGGAATCCCAACTGGCATTAAATACCGTGCTAACCGCATGGCCATAGCCGGGGATTTCGTAGTATCGAAGGAACTGGTCGGCTTTCTGTTTGCCCATGGTTGCCCGCACCCGCCTCACATAATCTTCGGTCGCCCGTGTTGGCACCAGGCCGTCGGCAACCCCATGGGCAATAAGCAGTTTGCCGCCATGACGAGCAAAGGCAGACAGGTCTGTCTGGTTAATATCCTGCAACCGGGTGAGTTCATTAATGCGCTTGCGCCATTTGCCTGGTCGGGCCGGGTCCAGCGCCAAACTGTTGAAAGCAGGGTCCTGCGTGATGAAGTACTTGACCCATTGATCCCAGAAGCCGGCATGGTAGGGCACGCTCTGGCTGCCCGCCGGATTGGGTGGCATGGGATACGCCGGCGCAATCGAACCCAGGTTCAGGTAATTGACGGTGGCCTGCAATTTACTGTCGCCGGCCGGGCGCCCCAGGTCTACTCCCCAGGTATTGAACCCGGCATGGCGCACTTCACCACTGCCTACCGGTGGAGTAAATACGATGTCCGACGCAAATACTTTCATTGCCCTGATCTGCGCGTCGGACAGGCATTGGTTGCCCGTGTCCGCACCGCCCTCGCAGCGCAGGGGACGTCCATCCACGGTCGCTTTGGCAGGATCAAAAATCCGGTTGCATTGGCGCTGATTGCTGATCAATCCGTCGCGGGCGCCATCCAGCCCATCGCATGCCTGCATGCCGGCCTTATACAGGACATCCCGTTTTTGCTGATTAGGGTAGGCGCCGGGCTGGGCCAGTGCACGCGTAATCCGGCCAAACTGCAGATCCAGCGCGGCTGCCGCAAAGGCCGGATAAAGGGCGATGACGCCATTAAAATCGCCGGGCCATTTCTGGATCACGGCGAGCGCTTCGCGACCACCGGTAGAGCCGCCAGCAAAATATTTCAATTGTGCGCTCTTGCCATAATGGCCGGCAATCAGGTACTGGGCCGTGTCATGGGTTTTCTTGAGCGCTTCATAAGCAAAATTTTTCAGGGCTTCGTGGTTGAGCGCAAACTTGCCAGGATTGGCCGGATCGTCTGCCAATTGATGGCCAGAGTCACTGCCATAAGTGGCATAGCCAAGCCCAATGGGGTCCGGCTTGTCCACCGGGCCGGCTGGCAGCAGATCTGTGGTTTTTGCAGGCACGCCGTTATATCCACCACCGCCAATCATGAGCGACTTGCCATTCCAGAGCACAGGCAGATTCAGTTGAAATTTGATGGCAGGCGCCTGGGGATCCACCGGGGTAATGTCGCCCAGCATCTTGCAATAACCCTGGTGGGATTTGGGCGAGGTAGAGACGGCAGGTTGGTATTGCGTTGCTGTGACCGTGGCACCACGCGTGGCCAGGCCAATGGAAGCAGCAGGCACGGTGGCCCCGTTGAGCTCGCTGCAGGAACGGGCCGCCTGATCATCCTGGCCTGTTACGGCACAACCGGCGACGATAGCCAGACAGCAAACGACACCCAGCTTAGTGACAAACCGCAATGACACAACAGGCATGGCCTCTCCTCTTTCTCGTATTGCATTTGTGTAAATTTTTATCAGATACTAAATGCTTTTGAAGAAAATGGAAAGGGCCGCGCAGGCGTGATCAGTGGCTTCAGCACCGTGGGCAATCCAAATGTTGTGAGTTTACTGAGCGCCGATTTACACTGGTTTTTTCAACATCGCCAGGAAGCTAATATCCATCACCCATGGCCAGCGTATGGCGCATACCGGCTTTCCAGGCTCTGCGCATCCCTTGCCCACAACGCGCATAAAAATGTCAAATATACCGTACATTTTATGCCGGATTTACGAAGGAACGCGAGATCAGGCTTCTACGGAATCAGCTGGTCTATATCCATATCGGCCGCAGCGGCCTATGCCGCGTACGCGCTGCCCAGGGTGCTTTGTCCTCCTGCCTTATCGTTCGATCTGTTCTTTCCAGTCGCGATTCAGTTTCGGGCGAACTTTATTGATGCTGTCCCAATCGACTACGACCACGTGCTTCATATACTTTTCAAAATCGCCCAGCAGTTCCTTGTGCTCGGTTTTGGCGGCCACATTTTTGTTGGATGGATACTGTCCGAATTTAAGCGCACCTTCCTGAGCCGGCACCGACAGCAGATAAGAGGCCAGTTTTTGCGCCAGTTCGGGCTCGCTGTTGTTGGCAATGACACATTCGGCGACCGCCAACAGTACAGAGCCTTCTTTCGGATCCACGTATTCGACCGGCAAGTTTTTCTCTTTCAGCGAATAGATGGCAGTGGGCGTAAGCGGGAACAAGGCTGCCTCTCCGGTTTGTGTCATCTCCGAAATCTTGGCAGAGCTTGGAATATAGGCAACCACGTTTTTGGCGACTGTGTCTTTAAACTTGGTCAGCGCATCCTGATAATTGCTGTCGTCGCCACCATCAATCCGGTTCAGCATCATGAAGGCATGCAGACCATAAGTGCTGCTGGCCACAGATTGAAATGCCACTTTGCCCTTGTACTTGGGATCGGCCAGGTCTTTCCAGGAGGTCGGCGGTGCCCAGTTGTTTTCCTTGAATAGTTTGGTGTTGTATGACAGGCCGGTCATGGTCGTGACCACGCCGGCAGCCATGTTTTTACCGATCAGCGTTTCCGGATACAACTCGGACAGGGCCTTGTCATCCTTGATGGGCTCACACAGCCCCATCTTGGTGGCGCGATTCATGATGCCATCATCCAGAAACATGATATGCATTTGCGGCTTGTCCTTGAATGCCTGCGCCTTGGCCAGGACATCTGTTGACGTGCCTGGCACCACCACAATTTTCACATTGTTGGCTTTTTCGAAAGCGGGGAAAACATGCTCCTCAAACCCACGCTGCATATCACCGCCGTTCATGCCAAGATAAAGCGTTTTCTGTTCCGCATTCGCGTTTGCGCCCGTCAGCATTCCGGCCACAGCCAGCATGCAAGCCGCAACGACCGGACGTTTTTTTACTGATACTGATTTCATCTGTGTTCCTTTTGCCGGCATTGCATGAAGAGACCTACAGCTTGCCGGAATCAGCTGTAAATCTGTCAATTCGAAAATCCTCTATCGGGATATGGCTGGTGCCGGTCGCAATAAGCTGCGCCAACACTTCTCCCGATGCAAGGCCTACCTGAAACCCCGCGCCGCTGTAGCCAAAGCCATGGAAAAGGCCAGGTGTCTTGCTGCTGGGACCAAGATAGGGGTTCAGGTCTGGCGTAGCGCCTTCGACGCCGCTCCAGAACCTGATGACATGCGCATTTGCAATGCCGGGAATCAGCCCTGCCAGTCGCGTAAGCAACATGCTCACACTTTGATGCGACGGACGAGCATAACCGGCCGTCAACGAGAGCGCCCGGCTGCCACCGAAAACAATATTGCCGCGGGCAACCTGCCTGGCATAGGTGCCGCCACCCTGCACGCCAAGCACCACGTTCATGATGGGCGGCAGCGGTTCGGTCACGCCCATCTGCGGATAAATCTCGGTCAGCGGCACCGGATCACCGAACATGGCAGCGATGTTCCCCGCCCAGGCGCCTGCCGCATTGACAACAAAGCGCGACTGGATGCGCTGATGGTCTGCTGTTTCCGACTGAAAATGACGACCGTCATGACGGCTATCGATTATCCGGCAATGTTCCATGAGCCTGGTCCCGGCCTGCTGCGCCGCCCAGGACAGGGCCGGCGACACCAGTCGCGGATTGGCGTGACCGTCTGCCGGACACAGCGATGCTCCGGCAATATCCGTGCTTAACCATGGGTAACGGCTATGCACCTGCCCGGTATCCAGCAATTGCAGATCCAGACCGCAGGATGCCACACTGAGGTTGTATGCCTGCAGGCGATCCAAATCCTGCTCGGTAAATGCGACTTTAAGATGACCGCAGCGAATATATTCGCCGTCTATGCCAATCAACTCGGATAGTTGCCCCCACAGTTGATGTGATCGAGCGGCCAGCGGCATTTGCGACAACGGCCGTCCCTGGCGCCTGACACCGCCGAAGTTGACGCCGCTGGCCTTGGTACCGCTTTGTCCGGCATCACATAGCAAAACCTGCAAGCCCTGTTTTGACAGGAAATACGCCGTACTGGCGCCAATGATGCCCGCGCCGATGATCAGGACATCGGTATTTATGGTCTGCATGCCGCTCCCCCTATCGGAATCGGCTTGACCGGCGGTTGATTGCGCAATCGCTCCACGCCAGACAGGGTAATCCCCTGTTCATGCGCCAAAAGCATTGAGGCACCCGTCACACACATTCTGCCCTGGCAACGCCCCATGCCCACGCGGGACAGGGCTTTCATTCTGTTCAGGCCTGAATGCGGATCGTCGCGTAGCATCTGTCGGATTTCGCCCACGCGGATCTCCTCGCAGCGGCACACCATCAGGGTATCGTCAACCGTATCCAGCCAGTGAGCCGGCAGCGCGAACATGCGATCAATACACTGCCGTGTTTTCCGGCCACGGGCAATGCGGCGGGCCAGTTGCGCCACCTGCTTTTTATCGCAATGGATACCCAGGTCCTGCAACACGCTATAGGCACACTGCCTGCCGGTTAGCTCGGCCATATCGGCACCGCCTATACGCATGCCATCGCCGGCCAGGTACACATTTGCCCGACTGCTCTGTCCGCCGGGCTGCACCTGTGGTTGCCAGTTGCAATCCTGTTCGTCAAACACAAAGTCGCAGCCCAGCAGACTGGCCAACTGGTTTTCGGAACGCAGGCCAAAGCCACAAGCCAGAGCATCGCAGGGCAAGGTTTGCATTGCCGAAGCGGCATTTTTTCGCCAGCGGACCGATTCGACCCTACCCACGCCATCTGCTTCAAAACCCGCGACCCCATGCATCATCGACACACCACGGGCCCGTAGCCAGGCCATGTAATAGACCCCCTTGGCCATCAGCGGTGCGTCGGCGACAAAGGCCTGCACACCCTGGCGCAGCGTGGGAAAGGGACTGGTATCGAGCACCGCCGATACCTGCGCGCCCGCCTTGCAATATTGGTAAGCAACCAGATACAACAGCGGCCCGGTACCGGCAAGCACGACCCGCTTGCCGATCGCGCAACCCTGATACTTCAGGGCGATTTGCGCACCGCCCAGCGTGTAAACACCGGGCAGTGTCCAGCCGGGAAAAGGCAATACGCGATCGGTGGCCCCGGTCGCCAGGATGAGGCGTTCGTAAGCGATTGCATCATGCTTGCCATCACGGGTGACATACAACTGCCGGGCATCCGCATCCCACACCAGGGTGTTGGGTCGATAGTCAATCTGACCAGACGCGATCATTTGCCTTGCCGCCTCGTGCAGCGCACTGGCTTTGCTGTGTTCAAAACCGTAAAGCTGGCGGGCACCCCGGGTGAATCCGTCAGGCTGCTGGCGGTAGATTTGCCCGCCGGGTTTGGGGGCTTCATCAATAACGATGGGTCGCAGCCCTGCCTGCACCAGAACCTGGGCCGCACGCATGCCTGCCGGGCCCGCCCCCACGATGACCGGAGCCTGTACTCTCACCGGTTTTGCTCCGGTATCACAAACCGCATATTTTCCTGCAGCAGCGTAGAGCAGGCGCGCACGCGCTCGCCGTTTTCCTGCAACACCAGACAATCCTGGCACGCGCCCATCAGACAGAAACCAGCACGAGGCGAGCTGGTAAATTCGGTCAGGCGCAGATGTCCATAAAGGGTAAGCAGCGCCGTCATGATGGTGTCGCCCGTGCGTGCCGTACACGCAGTACCATTCACAAAAAAATGACACGGCTTGCGCTGCTGATCAGCCAGTCGGGTAAAGAGCCCGGACATCAGCTTGCCTTTTTCTGCATGATTGCATTTGCCATGATCACTGCTTTCCGATCAGAATTTTATCCAGTCCGTATACGCGATCCAGTACGAACATGGTGATGGCAGTCAGCACAATGATGAGTGCCGATACAGCAGACAGCATCGGGTTGATCGATTCGGTCGCATACATGTACATTTTGACGGGCAGTGTAATGGTGGTGGGCGAAGTCAGAAAGACCGACATGGTCAGCTCATCAAAACTGTTGATGAAAGCCAGGATCCACCCACCAAAAATACCCGGCATGATCAGGGGAAAAGTAATGCGGCGAAACACCGTCCACTTGCCTGCGCCCAACGACTCGGCAGCATGCTCAATACTTTTGTCAAAGCCGACCAGGGACCCGAGCACCAGCCGTATCACATATGGAGTCACGATGATGACATGGCCAAGAATGAGCCATAACAGGCTGCCACGAACGCCCAGCATGGCAAACAGGCGCAGCAAAGCAACGCCCATGACCAGGCTGGGAATCATCAAGGGCGACAGAAACAGGCCATTGACCACATGCCGGAAACGAAATTGTCCGCGGGCAATGGCAAACGCGGCGGGCAGCGCCAATGCTGCGCTGATTGAAGCGCTGGCAAAGGCGACCCAAAGACTGGTCTGGAATGCGGCAATGAAACCCGATTCATTAAAGACGGCCCGGAACCAGCGCAATGAAAAACTGGTGGTTGGAATGGACAGCACATCTTCCGGTGTGAAGGCAACCAGACAAACAACAACCAGCGGCGCAAGAATGAAGATCGTGACCAGCGTGTTGAACAACAGAGAGAGGGGGCCGTTTTTCATTGTTTACCCCAAACTGCGCTTATAGGAGCGCTCGAGAATTTGATTGTAGGACATCATAATGATCAGGTTCATGATCAGTAGCAGCATGGCTAGCGCTGCACCCATGGGCCAGTTCAGATCAATCATGAACTGCTCATAGATGCTGTTGGATACCATGCGAGACCGACCGCCACCCAGCAGCACAGGAATCGCAAACGCGCTGGTGGACAGGCCAAAGACAATCAGGCTGCCCGACAAAATGCCTGGCGTGGCCTGCGGCAGAATGACCCGCTTGATGGTCTGCCATTTAGAGGCATTGAGCGAGTATGCTGCCTTGATGGTTTGCGGATCGATTTTGTTGAGCGAAGTCCACACAGGAATGATCATGAATGGCAGCATGACATGCACCAGGCCGATCACCACGGCCGAGGAGGTGTATAGCAGCGACCCCAGGCCCATCATCTGGGTAAGCTTGCCGATGGGCGACATGGGGTTGAGCAGCATGCTCCAGCCGAAAGCCCGTACCACAAGTGAAATAAGCAGAGGCGAGAGGATGACCAGCAGGAAAACAGAATTCCACGGCGCTTTCATGCGACTTAGGATATATGATTCGGGCACACCGATCAGTACGCAGATAATGGTGACCAGGCCCGATATCCAGAGCGTTCGCCAAAATACCGTGAGCGTATAGTTGCTGGTGAATATTTCAATGTACTGCTCGAGCGTCCAGCCCGCTTGCACACCCAGGTCGTAATCGTAAGGCCTGAATGAGAGCACGATGGTAAGCACCAGCGGCACAATCAGCAGGCCGATAAAAAGCAGGGTCAGCGGCATGGCGCCCAGAAAGCTCAGGCGCCGCTTGCGCATCGGCGCAGCCCCAGAATCAGGATGAGTCATGATCACAGATCTCCGGCAGGCTCGGCCGCCAGAACCTTGAGCGCATTTTCATGCCAGTCCAGGCTGACGTTTTCGCCGATCTTATAAACCTGCTGGTGGTTATTGATGACGGACACGATGAGCAGCCCGAAAGCCGTCTGCACCTCGTACATCCACAAATTGCCAAGAAAAAAACTGTTTTTGATCGACCCGGCAAAGCGCCCCTGGCCTTGCCGGCCGATCTCGATCTTTTCGGGACGCACTGACATGAGCGCCTCGCAGGTGCCTGTATTTGGCGCGATGGCCGACTCGTTCGTCAGGGTAATACGGTGACCATCCAGATCGAACTGGCGACCCTGCTCTGTCGTGGTAAGCGTGACGGCAAAGGTATTGGTCTTGCCAACGAAACGGGAAATAAAGGGTGTGGCCGGATTCTCGTACATGACATAAGGCTCATCAATCTGTATGACTTTGCCTTCGCGCATGACGACCACACGATCGCTGACTGACAGCGCTTCAGCCTGGTCATGCGTCACCATGATGGTGGTGGTGCCTGCCTGTTGCTGAATCCGGCGCAGCTCGAACTGCATCTCTTCACGCAGGTTGGCATCCAGATTCGACAAGGGTTCATCCAGCAACAGCACTGGCGGCTGGATGACCAGAGCGCGCGCCAGGGCAACGCGCTGGCGCTGGCCGCCCGACAGTTCGCGCGGATAACGCTGCGCGAATTTCTCCAGTTGCGCCATGGCAAGTGCATCCTTGACGCGCTTGGCAATATCGCTGCCAGATAGCTTGCGCATTTCCAGACCAAAGGCCACGTTCTTTTCCACCGTCATATGCGGAAAAAGCGCATACGTCTGAAAAACAATCCCCAGCCCTCTTTCGTTGGGCTTTGCAAATGTGATGTCTTTGCCATCCAGAATGATGCTGCCAGCAGTCACGTCAACGAATCCGGCAATCATTTGCAGGGTGGTGGTCTTGCCACAGCCAGACGGGCCAAGCAGCGAAACGAATTCCCCTTTTGCAACGTCAAGAGACAGGTTGTCGACTGCGGTGGTATCCGCAAATTTTTTGGTCAGGCCGTGCAACTGCAAAAAAGACATACGTCCTCACTTCGTTCATTTTGATATGGTTCCGCAGACTGCACTGTTTTTCGTACATGCAGCATCGTATGAGGTGATACGGCGGTAAACAACGTGAATGCATCAGGGGTAATGCACAACTGTCATGCTGTTTATGACAGTTGATTCAAGCTCGATAATTGTCCCTTGCATGGCCCGATTTATATATTGGTATTTCTACTAATAAAATTATTTTTATTTATATTTCATTTAGCGGAAAAATATATATAATATTTAAATATTAATTTCATTAAGCAGAATATCATCATGGATCAGCAATCAGCAGGCGCACAAGGTGTGCTTACCAAGGGCTTGGGTATTTTGCGCTTGCTCAGCGACGCAGGGCCGCGAGGGTTGCGCGTGACCGACATTGCCCGCCAGCTTGGACTTTCCCAGGCAACAGTGCACCGGCTTTTGCAAACGCTGATTGCCGAAGGCTTTGTTTTACAGCGTCAGGGAAGCAAATCCTATGCACTGACCCTGGAGCTATTTTCCCTGGTGGCCCGTGCGCATCACCGGGAATCGTCGCTGCGCGCCATCTGCCGCAGTTCCATTCTCAGAATTGTGGGAACACTGCAGGATTCGGCGTTTGTGCTGTTGCGAGACCGCTATGACGTGGTGTGTATCGATAAAATGGAAGGCAGCTATATTACCCAATCGCTGACCGGCGGCATTGGTGGGCGCATTCCCATCGGGCTGGGCCAGGGAAGCATTGCCATTCTGGCTGCCTTGCCGGAAAGCGAACAGAATGCCATCCTGGCTTTCAACATCCCACGCTTCTACCAGGACGACGGGATCGATGAACCGCAGTTGCGCGCAAGAATCCGGCAGACACAGCAGAACGGTTATGTGCTGAACACGGGCCCCGGCAAACTCACAGGGATCGGCGGTATTGCCGTGGCATTTACCGACACCACGGGCTATCCGGTAGGCGCGATCGGGCTGAGCGTCCTTACCGAAAGGCTGACTCAGGAACGCCTGCCCTTTATTGTCGATATTCTGAAACGTGAAGCAGCAGCGATCAGCAGTAATCTGAATCCCTTTGATCCGGCGCTGGGCAGCCCGCACATGGCACTATCAAACTAATCGACAGCAATTTAATCCAAATGCATTGCAAGCGCAATATGCTGCGCGGCAACCGACGCAGCATGTGCAGGCATAGTTAGCGCTCGGCGCTGGCCCTGAGCCCCTGATAGAAGATCGCGCTTTTGACACCCAGCGCCCGCAACGGCTCTGGCGGCAACCAGGACGGCCCGCCCAGCCCCAGTACCGCATCCAGCTCATCTGACCGATGGTTTAGCATAAGTTCGGCCAACAGGCGCCCGTTTACCGTGCCACGCAGCACTCCCGAGCCGTTGCATCCGAGCGAGCCGTAGATGCCATCGGCAAGCTTGCCGAAAAAGATACCGCCGTTGCGCGTAAGCGCGGTGGTTCCTCCCCAGACAAACTCAAACTCATGTGATGCCATTTGCGGAAAGCGCCGTTTGTAATAATGCGTCAGCATGGTGGTATAGGCAGCAACACTACGCTCTGATTCATAGGAATAGGCGCTACGCACCATGAATCGGTTGCCCGACACCTTGCGCAGCGTCGTGCCAAGGCGATGAGCGGGCAGCAAGCCCCATTGCCTGGCCGGCCCCAGGGCAGCGGCCTGTTCATCCGAGAGCGCCGGAGTCAGCCCGGCATACGTGTAGATCGCAATCAGACGGTCTTTCAGAAACCCCAGTTTACGGGCAAAGGCGTTATTGGCAATCACCAACTGGCCGGCAGAAAAATCGCCCTTGCTGGTCGATACCGTGTAGCGGCCTGCGCTGCCGGCAATACGATTAGCAAACGTTTCTTCCAGCAAAGTGACATTTTCCGGCAGGGTATCAGCCAGGCCACGATGCATTGCTGCTGGCTGGACAAAAACATTATTGCGCGTGTAATAACCAAAATCGTAATAACGCGTGCCCAGTCGCTGCGCCAGTTGATCCTGGCTCAACACTTCGCTATCAATGCCCAGCCGGTTGTTTTTGTCGATGCCCGACAGCAGGGATCCCTTGCCGGCCGGTGTGGCCGACGCATTGTATTTGCCGCTATTTTCATCCCAGTCGCATTCAATCCGGTTCTCTTGCAAGGTGTGCTTGAGCCACTGCAGTCCCTGTTCATAAACACGGATTTGCAGACGCCCCAGAAGGTCATCCTGTGCGGGGTCTTTCGCAATGCCCGACCGGGGAAAGGTGGACATGAACCCGGAATTGCGGCTGGATGAGCCCTCGCCGATGACGCTGCCTTCCAGAACGAGCACTGATTTTTCCGGTGCCAATTGCGCCAGGCGGCGGGCTGCCGACAGGCCGGTGAAGCCAGCCCCGATAACGATGAAGTCAAAAGCACGCGGGCCTTGCGGCTCTGTGGCGGCCGTGCGCGCAGGCAGCAGCGCGTTCCAGCCGGAATGGTTGTTATAGTGGGGTAAATAGGGATTTTTCACGCGTATCGACTTCGGGCAGAAAAAACTGAAGAGTTTTCCATCATAAGTGGCCCGCTGTAATTTTCAATCGTTTTGTCACATCCGAATGAAAACCGCAGCAAATGTGTAATCTATCTGCAACATGCCGTGTCGATGGCGTCTGTTTGAGCACGGTATCAACCATGCAGGAAGCCGTCGCAAAAGAATTCGTTGAGCCCGGACACGGACCTGCGGTGAAACCCAGCCAGGCACGCCCGGTTAAGCCGGCACCATGATGATTTATTTGATGGCGATATGCACGCTGACTTCGATCGCCGTTTCCTCGCGCCCCCGGTATACTTCGAAATCAGCGGTGTAGGCCCGCTGGTGGGGTGTATCTTCACGTTTGAAATAATCCCAAATATCCAGCCATACCCGGATGACCGTTTCGGGCATTTTCCCCTTGCCGCTAAATACCAGATACTGTCCCGAGGGTACGGTAACTTCGACCAGATCGAGATTGCATTTTTTTGGTTTCTGGTCGGCTCCTGCCGTCACGGTATACCGGCCGTCCTGATCCGATTCGTAGCCACCATAAACACCGTAGACTGGCGCATCTGCAGGCAACTCAGGAACCAATTCGGTATACACGTCATGCCAAAGCAGAGGCAGCCGTGCCGTCTTCAATGTTTCTTCCTCTGCATTGCAGGTGCGGGTCTGAACGCCAAAGATACGGAATGACGGCAGGTTAACAATGTGCATAGCAGGCCTCTTTCAATACCATGCAACGATTGCGTAACACGGCGGGATTCCGGTTTAAAGCTGACGCGCCGAAGCGATTTTTTTGTCGGTAGTGTACTGGCTCAGGGCGTAGACAGCCCACAAAGCGGCGGGCAGCCAGCCGATGAGCGTGATTTGCAAAATAAGACAGATGATGCCGGCGATCGGACGTCCAATCGTAAAAAATGCAACAAAAGGCAGAAAAATGGCGAGCAGTAATCTCATGAAAAATTCCGTAATACGATGCAGTTATTGTGAGGTGATATAAAGTCGCAAATGGCGACGAATCACGTAATATCAAGGCTGTATTATAACGGTCGGCAACACCCTTGACACGGTACAGACGCCCCAGATGCAGTTCAGGCCATTCACACAGCCCCCGTCTTTTACTGCCTCCCGTCGCCGACTCTTTTGATTCATCTTCACCCATTCGCTTTATTTAGGCGTTATTTCTATAAAAGGATCGTGTATGTCTCCACAGGATATTCTTGACTTCTGGTTTGAACAAACCCCTTCTGAGCAATGGTTCACCAGCGATCCGCAATTTGATGCAACGATTAGCGAACGCTTTACCGACGTATGGCAACAGGCCACGCGCGCCGAGCTCAGCGGCTGGCGCAGCTCTATCCGGGGTCGACTGGCCGAAATCATTGTATTGGATCAATTCTCGCGCAACATCGGCCGCGGCACGCCCCTGGCCTTTGCTTACGACACGATGGCGCTGGTGCTGTCCCAGGAAGCATCGCATACCACTGAATTTGCCGACCTGACGCAACAGGAAAACAATTTTCTGCTGATGCCCATGATGCATTCGGAATCGACGGCGATTCACCAGGCGGCCGAATGCCTGTTTCGCAAATATGGTTCAGATGAATCCTATCAATTCGAACTGAAACACAAGGCCATCGTCGACGCTTTCGGTCGTTATCCGCATCGCAACGAGATACTGGGGCGCGAATCCACGCCCGAGGAAATTGCCTTCCTGCAGCAACCGGGCTCATCGTTTTGATGACTACCGTTCTTTTTCCTGATCGCACATGTGCCGCCCAGGCTTACGAAGGACTGAATTTTCCGAACTTTCACAACAGAATCAGGCCGATTGCACGCTCGTTTTCAGAAAATATTTGACCGTGATTTTTTCTGTGATTATCATTAATTGACCAAGCAATTATTGCTTACCCAATTAATTGAACCTACATTATTCCAGCCGATCGAGGAAACTGGGCGATGCCGCTGGCATTGCCTGATCCCGCATTTGCCCGGCTGATCATCACGGTTATCATCTTTCATGAGCTCCAATTCAAATACAACGACGGCCACCCCCGACGCACCGTCCGCCGTTCCTGCTTCTTCCGCCCAAGGAGCAAAAACAAAGCAAAAGAATAAACCTGCCGGCAACAAACGCAGTTTTTTGTTCAAACTGTTGGCCCTGGCGATTGTGATCATCGCCATTATTGCGGGTGTCATGTACTTCCTGAACGGCCGCTGGTATGAAAGCACCGACGACGCCTATGTGCAGGGCAATATCATTCAGATCACGCCGCAGGTTGAAGGCACCGTAGTGGGTATTTTTGCCGACGATGGCGACTTTGTACATGCCGGCGATACGCTGATCCGCCTGGACCAGACCGAGGCTGAAGTTGCCCTGAACCAGGCCAAGGCCACGTTGGCCAAAACCGTAAGAGAAGTGCGTAGCCTGTACAGCCAGGCCAGCGGTGCCAAGGCCACATCGGGCGCGCAGCAGGCATTGGTGCAGGCTCAGGAATCTGCCGTCAAGGGCGCCAAAACGGCGTTGGACAAGGCAAAAGCCGACTACAGTCGCAGACAGAAGCTGGTCAAGTCCGGCGCCATTTCTGAAGAGGAAAGCGCACATGCCAGAGACGTATTTCTGCAGGCACAAAGCCAGTATCAGTCTGCCATCAGCCAGCTTGAAGCCACGCGCAGCCAATTGACGGCATCCGAGCAGAACGCCGAAGTGAGCAACGCGCTGGTGGCCGGCACACTGATCAACCAGCATCCCGATATTCTGGTTGCCGAATCCAAATTGAAAGCCGCCTATTTGACCTATGTGCGCAGCACGATCACGGCCCCGGCCGATGGCTATGTCGCCAAGCGGGCGGCACAGGTCGGCCAGCGCGTAGCTGCGGGCAGCGCCATGATGGCCGTGGTCCCGCTGAAAAACGCATGGATTTACGCCAACTTCAAAGAAACACAAATGAAAGACATGCGTATCGGCCAGCCGGTAAGCATTACCTCCGACCTGTATGGCGACGATGTGGTCTATGACGGCGTGATCAGCAGCCTGGGCATTGGCACAGGTAGCGCCTTTGCCCTGCTGCCGGCCCAGAACGCCACCGGCAACTGGATCAAAATCGTGCAACGAATCCCGGTACGCGTAGAGTTTGCCAAACCCGAGCAACTGGAAAAACACCCGCTACGCATTGGCATGTCCATGTTTGTTGAAGCCGATTTGCACAACACCGACGGCGCCGTGCTTGCCAGAGGAATCAATCCGAACAGCAAGCTGCTGACCACGATTTACGATCAGCAGGTGGCTGCGGCGGACCGGTTGATATCAGACATTGTGCAGCAGAACCTGGCGACCAACGACCCCGATAATACAAGCGCCAATGAGTAACGAAAAACCCAAGGCTGCTCCGCCTGGCACGCCCGCGCAGCCGTTCGCCCCGGCCAGCCTGTGGCTGACGACCCTGGGCCTGTGTCTTGCGACCTTCATGCAGGTGCTCGATACCACGATTGCCAATGTGTCGTTGCCGACCATTGCCGGCAACCTTGGCGTCAGTTCGTCGCAGAGCACCTGGATCATTACCTCCTTTGCCGTGAGCAACGCCATCACCCTGCCGCTGACCGGCTTTCTGAGTCGTCGCTTTGGTGAGGTGCGCCTGTTCAATATCTGCACCATTCTGTTTGTGATTACGTCGTTTCTTTGCGGCATATCCACTAATATGACGGAGCTGATTGTTTTTCGCGCCTTGCAGGGTGCGGTGGCAGGCCCGATGTATCCAATCACGCAAAGCTTGCTGATTTCCATTTACCCTGCTGCCCGCCGCGGCATGGCGCTGTCCATCCTGTCCATGGTCACGGTGGTGGCGCCGGTCGCCGGTCCTATCCTGGGCGGCTGGATTACCAGCAGCTACTCTTGGGAATGGATTTTCTTTATCAATATTCCAGTGGGGCTGTTTGCCAGCTTTATCGTCTTTGTCCAGATGCGGGCCCGTCCGGTTTCGATCATTAAATCCGGCGTGGACTATATGGGCCTGATTCTGCTGATTGTGGCGGTCGGTTCGCTGCAGGTGGTGTTGGACCTGGGCAACGAGAAAGACTGGTTCGGCTCGAACTTTATCGTGGTGCTAACGATCGTGGCGGTTATTGGCACGATTGCGTTCCTGATCTGGGAGCTGACCCACCCCAATCCGATTGTGAATCTGACGCTATTTCGGCATCGCAATTTCGCCTTCGGCACCATTGCCCTTATTTTCGGCTACTCCGCCTTCTTTGCGATCAGCCTGCTGATCCCGTTGTGGCTGCAGCGCACTCTGAACTATGACTCGATGTGGTCGGGCATTGTGTCGGCGCCTATCGGTATTCTGCCGGTCTTTTTGGCGCCGATCGTGGGTAAATATGCCAATCGTATTGATCTGCGTGTGCTTGCGTCCCTGTCGTTCGTTGTGATGTCATTCACCTCGTTCTGGCGTGCCGACTTCACCACCGATCTGGATTACATGCATATTGCCATGACCCAGCTGGTACTGGGTCTGGGCGTGGCGTTTTTCTTCATGCCGGTGCTGACCATTCTGCTGTCTGATCTGCGCCCCGATGAGATTGCTGCGGGCTCCGGCCTGGCGGCCTTTTTGCGAGTGCTGGGAGGCAGTTTCTCGGCGTCGATCACCACATTCCTGTGGGACCATCGCGCTGTTATTCATCATGCCCAGCTAAACGAAAATATCAATGTCTATAACCCGACCGCAGTAGAAGCATTGAAGCAGTATGGCGAAACCACCGAGATTGCCGCCTACAATATCAATAATCTGATTAATCAGCAGGCATTGCAGATATCGTTCAATGAAGTATTCTGGGGGCTGGGCTGGCTGTTTGTGCTGCTGGTCGGACTGGTCTGGTTAACCAAACCGCCGTTCATGGCCAAGCCCGGCGCTGCCTCGGGCGCCCATTAGGGCGACGCGAGCACCAACGCAGGGGGCGGCCATTGGCGCGTGCCCCGGATCACCCCATATGGATCTGTTTGCCATCGACCTTGACAAGGTCCTTGGCCGTGATCACCGTGTATTTGGAATGCAGGCGGGCAGATTGTTCGGCCTGATAATCGATGGTGCCAGCGCGCAAGTGTTCAACCTCTTCGGTCAGTTTGAACGACGTGCGGCTCATGAATGACAGACGGTCCATGATCGACTCGTAAACCTTGCCGATGACCCGCATCATGCCAACCGTGGTTTTCAGTTCACGACCGACATATTGCATCTCGTCGATGACACACTGGCCTTTTTCCGCGCTCAGCTTCAATTGCGCGGTATTGATATCCAGCGCGGTGCCACTGTGCAATTGCATGGCAGCAGCACTGTGGATATTGACCGAGTCGGCCAGGATATTGAGCTGGCCCGGTACACTGACTGTGGATTCGTTCTGCTGCGCCTGTTCGATCACCGCAATCAGGTACACGCGCTCCCGTTCCGGGCCACTGATGAGCACGGTGTCATCTACCTGCGGCTGCAACAGGCAGCTGGCAGCGCGACGGCAGACCCATTCATGGCCATCGCATTCAACAACAAACTCCTGCTCATCCTGCTTTTTTACAACGCCGATCAAATGTACCGGATCGTAGACGGGGTAGGTTTTAGGCTGGGCAACTGAAGACATTTTTGTTCCTTTGGCGGTTGATCGTCAACGTACAGCGATTCAGACGGCTGGCCGGGCGCCCATACGGGGCTTCCAGCGGGCCAGTTCCCCGTGCTGCATGGTAGACAGCACGAGCTCGGACATCATATTGATGGAGACATGCCGGGCAAAAAACTGCTCGAGCACGGCTCCGAACAAATAGGGGCTAACACCGGAAAACGCCCCTTCATCCACTTCCAGATGAATACGCGCGCCCCTGCCAAACACTATGGGGCCCGGCACGGGCAAGCGATGATGCACAGCCTCTACCCGTACATGCCGTACGCCATTGATCTGCTTGGCAATGGCCGGATCGGCGATATTTGCATATATTTTTAACATCTCACGCAGCGTTTGTGCGCCTTTTTCTGTATCCAAATCAATCAGACTCAGGTAATTGAGGCCCAGATGGCTGATCAGATGCCATGCATAGGCACCCTGGGCCAGTGCGGGCCGGGGGCGTGATGGCCCCCGCAGGATCTTGATGCCTTCGATGGGCGCCGACACGCGCAACGCCAGATCGTTCTTCTGGCCAATCGGCATCAGCATGGGCAAATCGCGATTGGTGCACAGCACATCCATACTCAGGTGCCGCAAATCCTCGGAAAACGGCGCCTGGTTTTTGTCCACAAGCGAAATAAAGACCTCGCTGCCGATATAACCGGTACGCGCGCCATTGCGTGCGGCGGTGTCAGACAGTAAGCGAGGTTCCCGCCGCATGGAATAGTAAGCACCATAATCGTCGGTATCGCTACCCAGCGACCCGAAAAAGGGTCGAAATTCTTTTTCTGTCAGGTCGGACATATTCGAGTAGCCCGCCACCCTCGTCGTGTTGTAAACCTCAAAATCCAGCGGGCGTGTACGATCGACCACCAGATGATATTCGTGGGTAGTGGGCGAGATCGTGATTCGGTCGGCTTTTTTTTGAAAAAGATTAACGACCGGGGTGCAGTGCAGCGCCAGATTCTCTGCGGTCACATTGCCTTCCAGCTCGGGCATGTCTTTGTCAAACAGGAACGTCAGCTCAAAGCTGCGGCTTTCCTGGCCGCTCGCTGCGTTGGCAATGCCTGCGGCAATAGCCGCCGGCAGTTTGAGTGCCTTTTGCATATTGTTGACGCTGAAAAACATGAAGCGCGTTGGAAAGGCAAAGTATTCCTGGATAATACGATAGCCCTGAAAGATCCGGGCCTCGGCAGGCAGCAACGCCTGGTCGCTCTCGAACCCTTCATGACGCACGTCATTGACATTGATGCGGTTGATCCACTTGACCGGCTTTTCGGCATCATGGCACAGCACCGTAATGGTGTGCCCCATAATGAGCTCCAGCAGCCGCTGCATATGAATGTCCTGACCATTCAAATGAAATACCAACTGATCCAGCTTGAATTCGTGCAGCTTGACACCGCCTTTTATTTCCAGCCGGATGCGTAGCGAGCTGCGCACAGGCTGGTTACGGTTGTTCAGATTCATCCGCTTCAGGGGCAGATCGGGAGGCACGCCTGAGAGTTCGGCTGCGGTCACCTGCAATGGCCACAGGGTCAGTGCATGACCGGTCACAAATTCGCAAGGTGTCTGTTCCGTTTTGGGAATACGGCCACGCATGACCGTACCCTTGGGCAGGGTAAAGCCCTTGGCCAGACTGCCCTCGTTCATGCTGGGAGATACCTGCACTACGGCCATGGACGGGGTCGGCGCCAGATAATTCGGATAGACCACTTCGAGCAGCCGCTGGGAAAACTGCGGGAACTCGGCGTCCATTTTCATGTGGATGCGCGCGGTCAGGAAACTGAAGCCTTCAAGCAGGCGTTCGACATACGGGTCTGCGACCTCGATGCCGTTCATGCCCAGGCGGCCCGCTATCTTGGGGTAATGATCGGCGAACTCCTTGCCCATCTCTCGGATGTAGGCAAGTTCACGGTTGTAATAATCCAGAAAACGCTGTTCCATCAGGCAGCTCCCTGTTCCTGCAGATCCATATGCCCACTTTCCAGATCAATATCAGTGCGGAACAGAAATTCACGCGGATAGGGATTGCACCAAAGTTTGCCGCGAATCTCCAGGCTGAGCACATTGTGATGCTCTAGCGAAGTCACTTCGCTGACACAGGCCACTTCCAGCGAGTCGGCCAGAATACGCGGCTCGAAATGAATAATGGCTGTCTTGATGGACTGCTCCATATCAACCCAGTCGATCTCGGACATGCGTCTGCCGGCCAGCGCTTCGACGCCGAAATTGACAGTTGACTGACGCACCTGGGGAAAGGCATCCAGGTCATCTACGGTTTCAATATTGACCGTGTTCAGCACCCAACGCAGGTCCCGCAGCACAGCATGGCGCAGCGTATCGTAAGTGATCATGACGCTGTCGCGGCTTTCCTTTTTCTTCAGCGGTTCGTTGTCCGTGAGGCGATCCAGCAATGCCGGCTGCAAACGGTCCTTGGCAGCGCGACGCTCGCGCATACCGAATGCCGTCCGTTTACCTGAAATATCTTCCATATCCATATACGACGCACCTGTGACTATCTTGCTTTTGTTCTATTTCTGTTCCCGATACAGGTTGGCAGATCAGTTCAACTGCCCGTGATGAAAGGTAATGCTGCGCATATCCAACAACGCATACTCGCCCGCATCGCTCATCCACATTTTCTGGCCGGTTCCGAAATAAATGTCCTGGCTGATCTGCTGCCAGTCTGTGCGACGCGACAGATTGCTTGCGTCGTCCAGATCGGCATAATTTTTATCGATGGGCGCCGGATACCGCGCCGGGATCAGGCCGATCTGAGAGCGGCCACTCACAAGCGTGATTTCAGCCTGAACCCAGATCAAATCAGTCAGACCTTCCGGTGGAATCAGGCGCAGCGACTGGATCATATCCATGGGAACCCAGCCATAGCGGCCATTGGCAATGACCTCGCATACGGGGCCGAGTCGGCTGTCTCCATCGCACAGCCATTCAAATGCCAGCCCCTGCTCTTGACCATTGACCACAATCGTGCCAGCGACAGCCGGCGCTGCTTCCAGCGCCTGTTCACGCAGGGTGTGCGCCGTTTCGGCGTCACAGTGTAATGCCTCAAGCAACATGGCCATCCACTCAGGCGGCTGCTCAAACACCGCCGGCGTTTTCTCGCCACGAAAGACGGCTTCGCGCTCCTGTTCTGCCGTGATGGCGCCGGTATACAACACGGCCACCGGCTGGGCCTGAGCATTCATTTCAGAGCTCAGCTTCAATTGCTCAAATGCCTTATCCCACAACCCCTTGACCGCCAGTAACTGGAACAGCCGGGCACGCAGATCGGCGTCAGCCGGCTTTTTTCTTATTTGCGCCTTCACCTGATCGAGCTGTTCATCAACGCTCTTGCCATCCAGTGCCTTTATGATGCCTGTCATATCCGTTCCGTATTAAAAAATGCAATGAGCTAACAGATACCCGATGGGGCATACCTGTTAGCTCGTATAGACCCTCCTCAGGAGGCTCTCTAGCTGTCAAACCAACAAACCGGGTTAGCCCACGATTTTGTTCTGTTTAACGTCATAGGCAATAACAGATTCGGCGCCTTTGCCGCCCTGTTCTGTTTGCTCCCAGTACTGTTTTTTGATCCTTGCTGCCTGGAAGGCAAAGTTTACCAACAGACCTTCACCATCATGCGCACCTGTGTATTGAACAGAAGTGACCAGAACATCTTCAAGCGTGATTCTGGAGTACTCAACTTGAGTACCACCCGCTTTGCAGACGGATACTTCCACTTTTGGCAGATGTTTACCGGTAGAGCAATGTTGCATTACTGCAGGTGCTGAACGGTCAACGTGAGCAACAACGTTCAGGTCATTGAAGCTGGCTTTGCCTGTACCACCACCACCGCCAGTAGACATTGAGCCCGGTTGTGTTGCGCCCCATGCGAAAGAGCGAATGTCGCTCCAGTCTTTGTGATTGGAATCCTTGGATTCACCGGTTGTACCTTCAATTTTCATAAACATATCAACAGCCACAATTTTCTCCTAGTGAGCTAATTAATTTGATTTGCGATCAGGCAACAAAGCCTGTCTTTGCTTCACATACTACTTACTTCAAAGACATCCTGTAATGCCAGGATATCCCTCTTTTTCCCGGGGTATCGCTTCGACGCCCCGGCAACCCTTTACCTGGCCACAAAGGGCCAGCGATGTTCGAAAAAATCACTTCTCATTCTGTTTCAAAGATGGCAATTTGGAAACCAGACGCAGTGACACTGTCAGGCCTTCAAGCTGGTAATGCGGACGCAGGAAAAACTTGGCGGCATAATACCCGGGATTGTCTTCGATTTCGGTAACCTGGACTTCGGCAGCTGCCAGCGGCTTACGGGCCTTGGTTTCCTGGGACGAGTTGGCCGGATCACCATCGACATAATTCATGATCCAGTCATTGAGCCAGCGTTCCATGTCATCACGCTCGTGAAAGGAACCAATTTTGTCGCGCACAATACACTTGAGATAATGCGCAAAGCGGCAGCATGCAAACAGATATGGCAGGCGGGCCGACAAGCGGGCATTGGCTGTGGCATCCGGATCGTTATACTCGTGAGGTTTTTGCAACGACTGTGCGCCGATGAAGGCGGCAAAGTCAGAGTTCTTGCGATGCACCAGCGGCATGAAACCGTTTTTGGCCAGCTCGGCCTCACGACGGTCACTAATGGCGATTTCCGTCGGACATTTCATATCGACGCCGCCATCATCCGTTGGAAAGGTGTGGCAAGGCAGGTCTTCGACCGCACCGCCGGACTCGACGCCCCGAATAGAGGTGCACCAGCCGTATTCCTTGAAGGAGCGGTTGATGTTGGACGCCATGGCATAGGCCGAATTGGCCCAGGTGTAACGTTCATGCGTTGCACCGTCGGTGTCTTCTTCAAAATCAAATTCGTCGACTGGATTGGTACGTGACCCATAAGGCAGGCGCGCCAGAAAACGCGGCATGGCCAGGCCAATGTAGCGGGAGTCTTCGGACTCGCGCAAGCTGCGCCAGGCAGCATATTCGGAGTTGGAGAAAATCTTGGTCAGATCACGTGGATTGGCCAGTTCCTGCCAGGAGTCCATTTGCATGACTTCGGGCGAGGCACCGGAGATGAACGGGCAATGTGCCGCAGCAGAGACACGGGCCATTTCGCCCAGTAGCTCGACATCCGGCGGGCTATGATCAAAGTGATAATCACCAACAATACAACCGATAGGTTCACCACCGAACTGACCGTATTCTTCTTCGTAAATCCGTTTGAAAACCGGGCTCTGATCCCAGCCAACGCCTTTGTAGCGCTTGAGGGTGCGACCCAATTCTTTCTTGGTGATACACATAACCCGGATTTTCAGCAGCTCGTCGGTTTCCGAATTGTTCACCAGATAATGCAGGCCACGCCAGGCACCTTCCAGTTTCTGAAATTCGGTGTTATGCATGATGAGGTTGATCTGTTCGGAAAGCTTGTTATCAATTTCCGCAATGATCGCCTGAATAGTCGAATAGGCATCGGAAGACATGGTCACCGTGTTTTCCAGCGCCTGCTCGGCCAGCGTCCGAACCGCGTTTTCAACCGCCTCGCGGGCCTGATCAGTCTTCGGCTTGAATTCTTTTTTCAGTAATGAAGCGAGACCATCGGACTGCAGTCCTTCTAACTGTACCGCTTCTTTCTGTACGCTCGTGCTCATTTAGCTCTTCCTGTTACTTACTGGTGTCGTCTGCATCGGGTGCGGATTCGTCTGCCGGCGCGGCAGAGGCATCCTTGTTTGGTGCGGCAGCCAGCGTTTTCATCAAGGCGGGATTCTTCAGCACTTTGCTGATAAGTTCTTCGGCACCAGTCTTACCGTCCATATAGGTCAGCAGATTCGCCAGTTCGGTACGTGCTTCCAGCAGCTGATTCAACGCCCCCACCCTGCGCGCCACCTGTGCCGGTGAAAAATCGTCGATGCTATCAAAGCTCATATCCACGCTCAGAACGCCTTCGCCAGTCAAGGTATTGGGCACCTGAAATGCCACGCGTGGCTTGATGGCCTTCATGCGTTCATCGAAATTATCGATATCTACCTCAAGGAATTTGCGGTCGTTGATATCGGCCTGCGGCACTTCGGATTTACCGGCAAGATCAGCCATGACGCCCATGACAAATGGCAACTGGATGGTTCTTTCGGCACCATAGATTTCAACGTCATATTCGATCTGCACACGCGGGGCACGATTCCGTGCAATGAACTTCTGGCCGCTTCTGCGTGACGACATTCGTGTAGCCATTCTTTTACTCTCCAACTCTTGGCCGGCTGTACCGGCGGATCATATTTATCTAAATCTGTTTACTCTTCGCGGGGCAGCCAGTTTTCAAACTGCTCAGCATTACCAGGGGTGAGATTTTTCAGCATTTCATGAAAATTAAGCGGAATGGTCTGCTGAACCCGTCGGATCAGGAACGGAGCCGGATGGCTCGGTTCATGAATTTCAAAATAACTGCTGACTTTTTCCAGTGCAACCAGCGCTTCGTCGCGCGTTTTAATTTGTACTTCCGTCCATGACACTGGCCGTTCCACCACTTGCTGTTGTGCTGTTTCGACATTACCAGGAGTGGGCCCAACCTCACCATGCCCGCTATTGCTGGAGCCCGCACTATCGGGCTGTTCCGATTGCGACGCTGCCGATGCACCTGACACACCGGTGATCAACTCAAAAATTCGCTGCAACGATGCTACCGACGGTGCCCAATCCGTGCCAAGCCTTTCCGTAACCAGATCTACAATTGCCCGCAGACTTTTTGCAGCACTGTCCAAACCGATGATTTCCGGCGCACCCGCAATGGCGGCCTGATTCAACGTTTCCACCAAGCGCGCCCGGCCACCGGGAAACAAATCGACGCGCGAGCCTTCTACGATGTTTTCAGCATCGCGCAACGACAACTGGCCATGTGCACCGGTGAGCAAGTTGGCGCTACGTACGCTTCGCCCCACACCTTGCATGTCTGCCAGAGAATTGATGGCGTTAATGCGTGGCAATGGATCTTCGTAATCATCTTCAACCAGTTGCGGGTAGACGCCCACCCAACATTTATGCAGAGCATCGTGCGCCAACCGGACGCCGCTGGCATAACCAGCGAGACCATTTTGTGACGTCCATACGCAGGTCAGCGCGTGGATCACGCGCAAATCGCAGGTTCTGTCACAAAGCGCAAGCGCTTGCTTTTCAACCTGATTCCAATCCGGAGCCTGAGCATCAATAATCGTATCGCCAAACTGTTGTTCTGGCTTTTCTACAACCGCCTGCTGTAATGCCAAGAAAGCGGCATCGTACTCCAGATTTTCACCACCGTTGTCTTCGCTAAACGCAGAGAACAATTCATCAAATGTTTTCATGTACCCCGGCTATCCTAAACATGCATTGTGAAACGTGTGTGACGTTTGCGCTTCACACAATTTGCGCATTTCGCTACACGTTACACATTAAAATTCATATTGAGACTAGTGGAAACCCTAGCGATTCGTGTAAATGCCAGTTGAAATCTTACAAAAGTTATCTTGCATCATAAGATTTCAGTCTTAATACAATTAAGTCAATTAAAATTAAAAACACTTTATTACATATACACACAAAGTATTTTTGAGCTTTTTCGATTTACTTTGACGATGATCCTGCATTTTGAGCCGCATTTGTCAAACACAGCCATGTGCTATTGCAATATTTACATTTAGCAACAAACGCGTAGTCTGTAGCGCCGCGCCGCCCTTAGCGTACGTTCTGTGGCAGCCACAGTACCAGGTCCGGAATCCAATAGATAATCAACACGCCGACGATCATCAGAAAGAACATTGGCATTGATACTCTGGCGATATAGGGCAGTTCCTTTTTGGTCATGCCGGATAACACGAAGAGATTGAATCCCACCGGCGGCGTTATCTGCGCCATTTCAATAACGAAAATCAGGAAGATACCGAACCACACCAGATCAAGACCTGCCGCCTGCACAGTCGGCAACAACACGCCGATGGTGAGTACCACCATTGAGATCCCATCCAGAAAGCAGCCCAATATAATAAAGAAGACCATAAGCGCCAGCACCAGGCCAAACTGCGACAACCCCAGAGAGGCAATCCATTCGGCCAGCGCACGTGGCAGCCCGATGTAGCCCATTGCCAGCGTGAGGAACTGCGCGCCAGCCAGAATCAAAGCAATCATGCAATACAGTCGGGTGGCGCCAAGCAGCGATTCCTTGAATGTTGCCCAGCTCATGGAACCCTGGACACTCGATAGAATGAGTGAGCCCACTACGCCGACAGCGGCCGCTTCCGTGGCGGTCGCAATCCCGGTATAGATGGAACCGAGCACGGCCACAATCAGCAGCACGACCGGTATCAGATAGCGGGACTCGGCGACTTTCTGCCGGAATGTCATTGTGTTCTGCTCGGACGGAATGGCCCCGGGATGGAGCAATGACCACACAATGATGTAACCCATGAACAGACCAGCCAGCAAAATGCCGGGCACCACACCTGCAATAAACAGCCGGGAGATGGATACGTTGGCGGCAACGCCATACACAATCATAATAATGGAGGGCGGAATAAGCAGACCGAGCGTACCGGCGCCCGCCAGCGTGCCCAGCACCTGATCATCGGGATAGCCACGGCGCTTGAGCTCGGGGATTGTCATTTTGCCGATCGTGGCGCAGGTCGCTGCCGATGACCCCGAGACGGCGGCGAAAATGGCGCAGCCAATAATATTGGTATGCAGCAGTTTGCCCGGCAACCGGTTCAGCCACGGAGCCAGGCCACGAAACAGGTCAGTGGAGAGCCGGGAGCGAAACAGAATCTCACCCATCCATAAAAACAGTGGCAACGCTGTGAGCGTCCAGCTCGAGGAAGCTCCCCAGATAGTGAGCGACATGGCATCGCCTGCCGGCCTTGATGAGAACAGCGCCATGGTCAGCCAGGCACAACCGGACAAGGTCAGTCCAACCCAGACCCCGGCACCCAGAAAGCCGAAGATGGAAACCAGCAGGACAATAATGACAAGTGACTCATTCATAATGCTTTCCGCGCAATATGCGCATGATTTGCCGGCGATTTCGCCCGGCAAGGATTACCGAAAGGAAGTTGTCCTGACCAGCGATCAGGTCTGCATGGAAACCGGCTCTTCCTCTGTGCGCGAGTAGCCTTTTTTGAGCGAACAGATAAACTCATCTACAATCGCAATACAAAATAGAAGGCAGCCAGCAGCCATACCCAATTGTGGTATCCACAAGGGTGTAGCATCTTCTCCGGTAGACAGGTCGTGATAGCTATAGGAATCCATGACCAGCTTGATGCTGAACCAGGCCAGCGCGCCCGATAGCACGATCGCAACCACAAGTGTGAACAGATTCAAATAGTGGCGCGCGCGCGGCTTGAGCGCAGCCAAAACCAGCGTGACACGAATATGTTCATTATTGCGAAAGGTACTGGCCAGCGCCAAAAAACCTGCCGCAGCCATGGAATAACCGGCATAGGCATCAAGCCCCGGGAAATTGGTTCCCATTTGCCGGATGATGATAGACCAAAGCACAAATACCAGGATGCCGATCATGAACAGCCCGGCAAGCCAGGCCGCGCCTTCATAGACACAGTTAAGCAAACGTCTCATTTTGATTTGTAGTCTTTCAACAGTTTCTCACCGTCTGCACCAGCTTTCTTGGTCCAATCGGCAATCATGCCCTCGCCGATTTTGGTCAGGCCGGCAATCAGCTCAGTGGAGGGTTTGACGATTTCCACGCCGTTCTTGGCCAACTGTTCGTTGTACCATTTGGTTTTTTCCTGCGACAATGCCCAGCCGGTTTTTTCAGCTTCGGCCGCGGCATCCAGCAATGCCTTGCGCTCTTTGTCATCCAGTGCATCAAAGGCCCTTTTATTGACGATCAACGCATTCTTTGGTAACCAGGCCTGAGTGTCGTAGAGCTTTTTCAGGTACTCATAGGTCTTGGTATCGTAGCCGGTAGAGCCCGATGACATATATGAATCGACCACACCGGTGGCCAATGCCTGGGACAATTCCGCCTGCTGAATGGTAACCGGATGGGCGCCCACTTCCTGTGCAATTTTGGAAGTGACCGGGCTGTACGCACGCCATTTCAGGCCTTTCATGTCGTCAATCGAATTGAGCGTCTTGTTGGTATAGATCCCTTGCGGCGGCCAGGCCACGGAATACAACAGCTTCATGCCCTGGGATGCCAGTTTCTTTTCCAGATAGGGCTTCTGGGCCTGGTACAGTTTCCAGGCCTGTTCATAGCCGGTGGCCAAAAACGGCAAGCCATCCAGTTCATAAATGGGGTCTTCGTTGGCAAAGTTGCTGAGCAGGATTTCACCTGCCTGCGCCTGGTTACCCTGCACTGCCCGCTTGATTTCCGGCGCCTTGAACAGCGATGCATTGGAGTGAACAGTAATTTTAAATTCGCCGCCCGTGGCATCGGACACGGCCTTGACAAATTTCAAGGCAATTTCAGTATGAAAATTGGAATCCGGATAAGCCGTGGGCAGGTCCCATTGCGTGGCGGCTGAAGCATTCACACTGAACAGCGCGGCAGCAAACGCGGTCAGAACCAGAGCATTATTTTTCATGGGTGCATCCTTCAATGGCAGGGTTAGGCGGTCGCCAACGCAATCGACTCATCGACAAGATCTGGCGTAATGGCAGTTACAGTTATATCAGCCTCATGGCTGTCATATTTCAGAGAATATAAGATTTTTGCCGCAAGGGCACGAGAAGATTTTCAGGCAAAGGGAAAACACTGATAGGGTCTGCACCGAAACCGGGCGCTGTCCGGATATGCAAGCTGCCGAGACATGCAATGGTTTTATGCCGTCCGAACGAGACCGACAAAATCACTGGCATGATTTGTGCTGATACACTTGCATGACGCCCGTGTGGAAAAATGACACGCGCAATTTTCAGAACCAGTATTTTTATCAGAGACAGGCAGGACATTAAACATGAGCAAGTGGCAATTCTGGGTAGACCGTGGAGGCACCTTCACCGACATCGTCGCAATCACTCCGCAAAAAACCTTACTGACCAGAAAATTGCTCTCGGACAATCCCGATCATTATGAAGATGCAGCGATTGAGGCAATACGCGATCTTCTTGGCGTTGCCAAGGGCGATCCGATCCCGGTGCAAAACATCGACTGCGTCAAAATGGGGACCACGGTTGCCACCAATGCACTACTGGAGCGCAAAGGCGAACGTGTTGTTTTTTTGACAACCCGCGGCTTTGCCGACGCCTTGCGGATTGCGTATCAGAATCGCCCGCGCTTGTTCGACCGTCATGTCGTCCTGCCCGAGATGCTTTATGAACAGGTGCTGGAAGCCGACGAACGGATCGACGCGGCCGGCGCAATCATAACCGCAATGGACGAACAGGCGCTGCGCGTGCAGCTGCAGGCAGCATACGACAAGGGTTTGCGCAGTATTGCAATTGTATTTATGCATGCCTGGCGCAACCCGGCTCACGAGCAGCGGGCAGCGCAACTGGCGCAGGAGATTGGATTCACGCAGATCTCTGCCTCGCATGATGTCAGCCCGCTGATCAAGTTTGTGTCGCGCGGAGACACCACGGTAGTTGATGCCTATCTATCACCGATCCTCCGACGCTACGTGGATCGTGTCGCCTCGCAATTGCCTGGCGTCAACCTGATGTTCATGCAGTCTTCGGGCGGTCTTTCGGACGCGCATCGCTTCCGTGGCAAGGACGCCATTTTGTCGGGTCCGGCCGGCGGCATCGTAGGTATGGCGCGCAGCAGCCAGCAGGCGGGCTACAAGAAAATAATCGGTTTTGACATGGGCGGCACCTCAACTGATGTGTCGCATTTTTCCGGCGTTTACGAACGCGACTACGAAACCTCTGTGGCAGGCGTGCGCATGCGCACGCCCATGATGCGTATCCATACGGTGGCCGCCGGCGGCGGCTCCATTCTGCATTTTGACGGCGCGCGCTTGCGTGTTGGGCCGGATTCGGCAGGCGCCAACCCCGGCCCCGCTTCTTATCGCAAGCAGGGGCCACTGACCATTACCGATTGCAATGTCATGCTGGGCAAAATTCAGCCGGATTACTTTCCAACGGTGTTCGGCGCGAACGGCAATGAGCCGCTGGATGCACAGGTTGTTACCGAAAAATTCGACTTGCTCAGCACGCAGGTTAGCCAGGCTACCGGCCGACAGGTGAGCCCGGAAGAGGTCGCCGCAGGCTTTCTGGCCATTGGCGTACAAAACATGGCCGAAGCAATCAAACGGATTTCCGTACAGCAGGGCCATGATGTCACGCGCTATACGCTGACCACATTCGGCGGCGCCGGTGGCCAGCACGCCTGCCTGGTTGCCGATGCGCTTGGTATGACAACTGTGTTTGCGCATCCATTGGGCGGCGTGCTGTCAGCCTATGGAATGGGTCTGGCAGATCAGGTGGCCATTCGACAGCAGACCGTGGAAAAGCCGCTACAAGACAGCCTGATCCCGGAGCTGGAGCAATTACGCGGCCAGCTAGGCGAGGCGGCCAGCGCAGAATTGTTGACACGGCTGACCACCGGCATGCAGATCGTGCTGAACACCCGCGCGCAATTGAAATACCAGGGCACCGACAGCGCCCTGGAAGTGGACTTTGCCGATGCAGGAAAGATGCTTGCCGCATTCAATGAACAGTACCGCCAGCGGTATTCGTTTCTGATTGAAGATCGCCCACTGGTTGTCGAATCGTTGCTGGTTGAAGCGGTGATTGCCGGCACCCGGATTGACGAGGCGATTATTACGCGGCGCGATGACAGCCCGCCTGTACCAGATGCACGTCGTCAAATGTACAGCAACGGCGTCTGGCATGACACACCGGTATTTCGGCGGCAAGCGCTGCAGGCAGGCGATGTTGTCGCCGGCCCGGCGATTATTTCCGAAGCCAACCAGACCACGATTGTTGAAGCGGGCTGGTCGGCAACCCTCAACAGCAAGGATCATTTGATTCTGACGCGGACCGTCCCCCTGCGCAATGCGCTGGCCGTCTCCACGGATGCTGACCCCGTGATGCTTGAAGTATTCAATAATCTGTTTATGTCGATTGCCGACCAGATGGGTCTGAGTCTGCAGAACACCGCCTACTCGGTCAATATCAAGGAGCGACTGGATTTTTCCTGCGCCATTTTCGATGACCAGGGCAATCTGATTGCCAATGCGCCGCATATGCCGGTGCATCTGGGCTCCATGAGCGAATCGATCAAGACGGTCATGAGGGAAAATGCCGGGAACATGCACCCGGGCGATGCCTATGTGGTGAACGACCCCTATCACGGCGGCACTCATTTGCCGGATATTACAGTTATCACACCTGTGTTTGATCGTGACCAAAAGCAGATCATTTTTTATGTCGGTTCGCGCGGACATCACGCCGATGTCGGCGGGCTCACGCCAGGTTCAATGCCGCCGGATTCAACGACCATTGAAGAAGAAGGCGTGCTTTTTACCAATTTCCAGCTGGTGCGCAACGGTCGGTTCCGTGAACGGGAAGCGCGGGACATTCTGATGTCAGGCAAGTATCCGGCCCGCAACCCCGACCAGAACCTGGCCGATCTGCAGGCACAGATCGCTGCCAACCAAAAGGGCGTCAGGGAACTGCATGCCATGTGCGAAACGTTTGGACTGGAGGTGGTACAAGCCTATATGCAGCATGTCCAGGATAATGCCGAGGCGTCGGTACGACGCGTGATTCCTTTGCTGCGTGACGGCAGCTGCACCTACAAGCTGGACAATGGCGCAGTAATACAAGTGGCGATCAGGATTCATGACGATCGTCAATCGGTGACTGTGGACTTTACCGGCTCATCTGCACAACTGACAAATAACTTCAATGCGCCGGCCTCCATCGCCGTGGCCGCTGTGCTTTATGTCTTCCGCACGCTGGTGAACGATGAGATCCCGCTCAATGCCGGTTGCCTTAAGCCTATCAATATTGTGATACCGCCGGCGTCCATGCTCAACCCCGAGCCGCCTGCTTCCGTGGTGGCCGGCAATGTGGAAACATCCATGTGCATCGTCAATGCCCTGTATGGCGCGCTGGGTGTACTGGCGGCCAGCCAGGGCACCATGAACAATTTCACTTTCGGCAATGCCCGCTACCAATATTATGAAACCGTCTCTGGCGGCACCGGCGCGGGCCCCGTGTATCTGGACGCGGACGACGAAGGCTTTGACGGTACCTCGCTGGTGCAGGCGCATATGACCAACTCCCGGCTCACCGACCCCGAAGTACTGGAGCTGCGTTTTCCGGTACGTCTTGAATCCTATGCCATCCGTCACGGTTCTGGAGGCAAGGGCAAATGGCACGGAGGCGATGGCGGCATCAGGCGCATGCGCTTTCTGGAATCGATGACCGCCGCCATTCTTTCCAATAACCGCAAATATGCGCCCTTCGGACTGAAAGGTGGAGAGCCTGGCCAGACCGGCAGGAACTATATCGAACGGGCCGACGGTTCTGTGACGGAACTGGGCCCGCAGGACAGCGCCAATCTGCAGCCAGGGGATATATTTGTGATTGAAACACCAGGCGGCGGAGGCTATGGTCAGGCCAAATGAGCCGATCCCAATGCTGCCCGAATGGGGCGCGGACGCGACCCGGATGTCCTGGCCGCTTAGAGCCGGCCGCGGTTGTGCAAAGGATTGGTAGTTCAATTGGCACAACCGGCACTGGACAACAGGGCCGGCGCCCAAGTTCAATTGACCGCGGTGCCCTGACCAGGCATTCCGCCATGCAAAACGCACAACGAACCGGCATCGGAGCAGATGAAATGAGCTTCTCATATTTCATTTGTATTGGTCCAGGAAGCGGATACACTATGCGAGAGGGGTGTCCGCCCGGACACCCGACAGTAATACGACACAACGATAAGAAACACGCATCCAAAGGAGACATGCTATGACATTCACTTCCCATACGGTCACACCGATCCGGTCCCTGGCGCTGGCGACCCTGGCTGCATGCTGTGTCACCAGCGCAGCGCACGCAGCCGGTTATCCCGAGCGCCCTGTTACCCTGATTGTGCCCTTCCCACCTGCCGGCACGACCGATCTGATCGCCCGGCATGTGGCTCAAGCGCTGGAAAAGGAATTGGGCCAGACCATTGTGGTTGAGAACCGGGCCGGTGCCGGCGGCAATGTGGGCATGGGTGCACTGGCACGTGCAAAAGCCGATGGCTATACGATAGGTCTGGGCACCGTGGGCACGCAGACCATCAATCAGTTTCTCTACAAGGATATGCCTTTTGATCCACAGAAGGATTTTCTACCCATCGCACTGGCGGGAACCACGCCCAATGTGATTGCTGTGAATGCAAAATCCGATATTAAATCGCTGAAGGACCTGATCGCCAAGGCCAAGGCAGCCAAGGACAAGCCACTGAGCTATGCATCGCCTGGCGTGGGTTCTTCCGTGCATCTGACTGGCGCCTATCTTGAGGATGCCGCTGGCATCACTATGCTTCACGTGCCTTTCAAGGGCGTTTCAGGCTCCATGCCGGCGCTCATCGGTGGGCAAGTGGATATCCTCATGGATAATCTTCCCAGCACACTATCACAGGTAAAAGATGGTAAAAATGTGCGGGGTATTGCAGTGACCGGCGCACAGCGAGATCCATCGGTGCCGGATATTCCAACGGTGGCCGAATCGGGTCTTCCAGGGTTCGACGTAAGTGCATGGTTTGCCCTTTACGCGCCTGCCGGCACTCCTGCCCAAGCAATGCAAACGTTGACTGCGGCGGCCAAAAAGGTTCTGGCTTCAGACGATCTGAAGCAGAAGCTGCAACAAACCAGCACACAGCCGGGTACGCTTTTCGGTAACGATCTGATTGCCTTCGAGAAGAAGGAACGCGCGCGCTGGAGCAAACTGATCACCGACAAGCATATCCAATCTAAATAAATATCCAGTCCAAATAATTTTATTGTTAACCCGTTCCGTGCGCGGAACACAGTTGAAAAAGGTTTATAGATCCATGAACGGAGCAGACAGTCTTTGCGATACCTTGCTGGAAAACGATATTGATGTATGTTTTGCCAACCCCGGCACCTCGGAAATGCATTTTGTAGCAGCGCTGGATCGCAAGCCGCAGATGCGCTGCGTTCTGGGTGTGTTCGAGGGCGTGGTGACGGGCGCCGCCGACGGTTACGCACGGATGGCAGACAAGCCAGCTGCCACGCTACTGCATTGCGGACCCGGCATGGCCAACGGGCTGGCCAACATGCACAACGCCAGGCGCGCCCATACCCCCATGGTCAATGTCGTGGGCGATCACGCCAGTTATCATTTGCAATACGACGCACCGCTGACCAGTGATATTGAAAGCCTGGCCACACCCATGTCCGATTGGGTAAGGCGTATTGCGTCGGCCGACGATGTATCCGGCGCCGCTGCGGCGGCCATCGGTGCAGCAAACAGCGGCTATGGTGCCGTTACCACGCTGATTCTGCCGGCCGATGCTGCATGGACGGAAACATCGACGCCCATACAGAAAGCGCCGCCCGTCAAGCGCACTCAAGTTGCTCCGCAAGCGCTGCAAGCGGCAACCGAAGCACTCAATAACGGTCGTAATACAGTTATCCTGCTGTCTGGCAAGGCGCTGCGCAGCAAGGCGCTGGAGACCGCGGCCCGGATTGCCGAGCGTACCGGCGCCCGGCTGATGGCGCAGCAGTCCAACGGTCGTATTGAGCGGGGCGCAGGGCGTGTGAAGATAGAACGCGTGCCGTTCAGTGTAGATCTTGCCCTCAAAGCGCTTCAGGATACCGAACAGTTGATTCTGGTGGGCGCAAAAACGCCCGTTGCCTTTTTTGCATACCCGGGCAAGCCTGGCGAACTGGTTCCGGAAAATTGCAAACGTATTGAACTGACGCAGCCGGATGATGATCTGCCCGGCGCCTTGCAAGCCCTGGCTGATGCCGTAGGCGCAACCAGGACGCCGATCAGCCTGCTTGCAGAACGAAACGATATCGGCCTGCCGACCGGCACACTGGACGCGGCTGCCGTGATCCAGGCGATCGGCAGCCTGCTGCCCGAGAACGCGATTATTTGCGATGAGTCTGTTACTTCGGGAAGAGATTCATTCAAATCGACCTTTGGCTCGGCGCCACACGATTTTCTGCAGATCACAGGCGGCGCCATCGGGATCGGAATTCCTATGGCCACCGGTGCAGCCGTTGCCTGCCCGGATCGTAAAGTTGTTCTGATGCAGGCTGACGGCAGTGGCATGTACACCCTGCAGGCCCTGTGGACACAGGCCCGCGAACAACTGGATGTGGTCACTGTTATTTTTGCAAATCGCAGTTATGCCATATTGCATAATGAATTCAAACAGGTTGGCGCCGGCGCGCCCGGCCGCAATGCCCATCGCATGCTGGATCTGGACAATCCCGCATTCGACTGGGTGCACATGGCCAACGCGGCCGGCGTTGAAGCTGCCCGTGTGACTACTACGGCAGCCTTATCCGATGTGCTGCGCAGCGCCATGGCGCGCAAGGGGCCGTTTCTGATTGAAGCGGTAATCTGATCCGCAAAGCCGGTGAGCGCAGCCGTGATGTTGCTGCGCTCACCACATATGTGTATCACATTTACCGTGATTTTCGGCCTGAGGATTTTGCCGGTATGGCACCCAGCAGATCATCTATCTGTGTTTGCACTTCACTCATTTGAATACGCATGAACTTAAGAAACTGCTTGGAACTTTCCGAAAATAGTTTATCTGTACGAAACAGCAGAATCGCGCGAAACTCAACATCGAATGCAGCTCGCTTGATGACCAACCCGCTGTCGGCGTAACCTATCGCGGTGACAGGATTGGCAACGCCGATGCCCACCCCTTGCCTGGCCAGTTCACATACGGTTTGCGAATAAGGTGTTTCAACGATACGCCGAGGTACCACGTTGGCGTTTTGCAGCAGGGCATCCAGGCGAATGCGGCTACTGTCTTCGGCGTTGAGTGCGATGAAATCCATATCCTGAAGATCGGTAAGCGCAATGAGCTGCTTATTGTTCAGCGGATGATCTTTGCGCATGACGACCACGCATTGTGTTCTGTAGAACAGCGAATGTTCCAGGCCGGCCAGCGACATTTCATCTGCCATTAAACCAAAATCGGCCTGCCCTGATGTCACATGCGCATGCACATCCTTGGAACTCATGATTTGCAATGAGATAAAAGTCTCTGGAAAGCGGTGACGAAAGGACGCCACAACGTGCGGCAGAAAGCTAAAGCCCAGCGCAGGGTACACGGCAGCGGTCAGCCGGTCGGCGCCACCGGACTTCAGGCTGCGAACGCGATGTTCTATGGCCTGCATTCCAATAAAATGCCGCTCAATATCATTGAGCAGTATTTGGGCTTCGCGGGTGGGCACCAGGCGTCCGCGGATTCGTTCGAACAAACACAGATCTGCAGAGGTTTCCAGCTTACGCAGTGATTGGCTGACTGCCGATTGCGAAATGCCCAGCAAAGCAGCGGTCTTGCTGGCCGTCCCGGACACCATGACCGAGCGGAAAATTTCGATGTCCCGAGCGTTCATACGCAGCTCCTGGAAGGAAAATGATCGCTGCCGGCAGTATACACACAGACGTGATCGGCCAGCTAAAACAGGCAAGGCCGGCCGCCCCATTACGAATTGCCAATGATCAGGCTAGTCCACCTGTCCCAGGAACTGGGTAATGCGCGAATTGCCCAGATCGCTGAAAAAGCGTTTGGCCGGACTGTTTTCCAGAATGGAACCCTGCTCCATGAAGATTATACGGTTTGCGACACTTTTGGCAAACCGGACCTCGTGGGTGACAACGATCATGGTCATACCATCACGCGCCAGTGCCCGCATGACCTCCAGCACGTCGTCACGCAATTCGGGATCAAGCGCAGAAGTCGGTTCATCAAACAAGATCACTTCGGGATCCATCGCCAGCCCTCTGGCAATGGCAACCCGCTGCTTTTGCCCGCCCGACAAATGGGCCGGATAGTCATTTGCCTTTTGCGCCAGACCTACGCGCTCAAGCAGTTGCATGCCTTTTTCTGTTGCCGGCGCTTTGGCCATACCCTGAACACTGATCAGGCCCTCTATGACATTTGCAATTGCCGTCATGTGGGGGAACAGATTGAAAGACTGAAAGACCATGGCCGATTTTCTGCGTATCTGCTGGATTTGCTGCTTTTGCCTGCCTGTATAGTGCTGTTTGGGCTCCACCGTTACGCGGATCCCGGCGATCTGGACCATGCCGCTGTCCGGCTGCTCCAGAAAGTTCAGGGAACGCAACAGCGTGGTTTTTCCGGAACCCGAGGGCCCCATGATAACGACCACTTCTCCCTTATCAACGTCCAGATCGACGCTATGCAAAACGCGTGTCCCCCCGTAGCTTTTGCAAATGGCGCGTGCCCGCACTGCGTTTGTAAGTTCAGATGTCATCGAATATGCCTCGCACACCGTTGCTCCAGATAAGTCTGAAGGATTGTCAATATTTGATTGATGATCCAGTAAATGGCGCCTACCATCAGAAACATCTCCATGTAGCGGAACGTGGCCGCGCCTACCTGGTCAGCCACCCTGGTCAACTCCACCACGGTAACCGTAGAGGCAAGCGAAGTATCCTTCACCAGTGCGATCAGGCGACTGCCTACAGTTGGAATGGCAATGACCAGGCCCTGCGGCAGGATAATCCGCTGCATCAGCTTGCGATAACTCAACCCCATGGACAACCCGGCCTCCCACTGCCCCTTGTCCACGGCATTGATACCAGAGCGAAAGTTTTCACTCAGATAGGAAGCGGAAAACAGCGTCAGAGCAATAATGGCTGAAGGCACAGGTTCCAGAACAATACCTATGCGCGGCAGACCAAAATAGATGAGCAGCAGTTGCACCAATAACGGCGTGCCACGAAAAATGGACACATAAACGAATGCCGCATAGCGCAGTACCCTGAATGACGAGATCCGTGCCAGCGCAATAAACAGACCGAGTATGCAGCCCAGGATGAAAGAGCTGGCCGATAGCAACAAGGTCAAAAGCAGTGCGTTTTGCAGGAGCGGCAAGGCTCGCATGAACAGCTCTAGCATGGTTATTTCCCCTTTGCTGCGATTTCTTCTTTGGCCGCCGCTATTGAGCCCAGCATGTTGTAGTCCTTGCCGACAAACTCACTGCTTATGCGTTCGACGGTGCCGTCCTTGAGCATGCTGTCCAATGCGCTGTTGACGGCTTCACGCAAGGCATCCTGTCCTTTTGGCAGCGCCGCAGCCGCCAGTTGGTATGTCAGGGGCTGCCCAACCTCCTTGACCGGAATTCCTTTGGCATGTGCGTACTTCATACCGCCGAAATGCGAAATGATGACCGCATCAATCCTGCCATTGGCGATATCATTGAATATGAGCGAGCCGTTATCGTAGCCTCTTATATCCGAATCGGTCAGATGCTCACGCGCCCAGCTTTCGTTGGATGATCCGGTCGAAACCCCGACCTTTTTACCGGCAAGGGTTGCTTTGTCTGTAATATCAGTATTGTCGTTACGAACGAAAATGCGAAACACTTCGACCCCATAAGGGATGGAAAAATCAACCTGTTTGCGACGCATCTCGGTGGGCGTCATATCGTTCATGACCAGATCGTATTTATCTGTTTTCAACCCTTCTACAAAGTTCTTGTAGGTATCGCCAACAAATTTTATTTTCGGCGTTCCCATGCGTTGCGCCATTTCTTTGGCAATGGCAACATCGTACCCGGTCAGTTGATTCTTTTCGTCGAGCATGCTCCAGGGTGGGCTGGCCTGGGTATTGGCAATGCGTATGACGCCGGTGCTTTTGATTCTTTCCAGCAGATCCGTTTGCTCTGCATGTACGGACGCAGTAACGCTCGCTCCCCCTATGGTCAAGACCAGCATAGCTGCCAGTTGCCGTGATCCACGTATCCATGTCGTTGTTTTCATATCATGTCTCCACATTGATTTGATGTTGCGTTCGATCGGCATCCGGTGCCGCAGTTGCTGGCATATACCGGATGTGAGCTTCTTCGTTTTCAGCATTGACCTATTGACGCCTGCCGCCCTCGCATTTTTTATGCGCAAGCCTGGGCATAGGCGCTTAGGGCCTTTTTTAAATCCTGAATAATCAGCTCGGAATCCTCCAATCCTGCCGATAATCTGATGATGGCCTGATCCGTTCTCGGAAATACCCTGTCGCGCTGCATTTGCGCCGGATAGAATGCGATCAGACTGTGTACGCCGCCCCAGCTGGCGCCAAGTACAAGATGCTCCAGCGCAGCGAAAAATGCACGATACGCCTGTTCATTCTCCTGGTTGAGGGTAAACGAAAACAGGCAGCCGCCCGGCCCGAAATCACGCTTCCATACGTCGTGCCCCTTGTCACCGGGCAGGCAGGGAAACAGTATGTCCCTGACTTCGGGCTGTTGCTGCAGCCACGTGGCGATGGTCATGGCATTCTCACCCTGCCGGCGGTATCTGATTTCGAAGGTTTCCAGCCCGCGCAACACCAGAAAACAATCGTCGGGACTGGTCTGCAGCCCCATAATGCTCTGCGTCTCACGTAACTGTGCAAATTGCTGGGTATCATTGGTACTGACGGCGCCAAGCAGCAAGTCGGAATGGCCGCCGAAAAATTTGGTTGCGGCCTCGACACACAAATCAATGCCGTGCTCCAGCGGGCGAAAGCCTAGTGGCGAGGCCCAGGTATTGTCCATCATGGTCATCACACCGTGTTTTTTGGCTGCAGCCACAATTGCCGGGATATCGGGCATTTCCATGGTGACCGTTCCGGGCGCCTCGGCGCAGATCATCTTCGTATTGGGCCTGATAAAGCGCGCTATATCATGTGCAATATCCGGTGGATAATATTCAACCTCGACCCCCAGGCGGGCCAACCATTTTTCTGCATAAGTCTTCAAGGCACCATAGCTTGCCGCCGAAATAAGCAGATGATCTCCACCCTGCACGAATGCCATCACGGCAAGACATAATGCAGCCTGTCCGGATGGCGTCACCGCGCAGTGGCGGCCACCTTCAAGGCGAGCGATATCCTGTTCCAGCAAACGGGCGGTTGGCGTGCCCGTGATGCCATAGCTAAAACCGTCAGGTTGCCGCGCTTTTCTGTGTATGAAGGATTCAACATCGTCAAAAACGACGGTGGAGGCACGCCAGACCGGGGCCGACAGGCTTGCAAATGCTTCGTTCGCTTGGTAATACTTCTTCATGGTAGTCAGAACTCGAATGGGGAAAGTCTGGTCAGTGTTGCAGAAGTTGGTACCAGCGGCTACGCCTATAATTATTGACTCTATAAGTAAAACTTAAGTGTTACCGGCAAGAGTCTTTGTTGCGCGCCAAAAGTCGGCAATGCCTGGCGCCTGACGGTTACTGCATAACCGGGGCCATTCTCTCTATTTTCTCTATATAAACTGCACAAGCAGCAATCACACATTCGCGTCACACGTAAGACATGACGCAATGCCTGACCCGCTCCAATGCCGAGTGTAATACGTCCGGCGTGACCGACCCAAGTGCCAGGCGAATTGCATGCGGCACATGGACGGTGGTAGCAAATGGCTCTGCTGTGGAAACGGAAATCTGTTCGCGCATGAGGGCCATCGCGATCTGATCTGCCCGTACCTCTTCGGCCAGGGGGATCCACAGAAAATAGGACGAAGGGTGGCCAACGCACGCTATACCAGCCAGGATTTTTCGGGCCATGGCCTGACGGTACTGTGCGTCTTCGCGTTTCTCGCGTTCAAGCTGCAATACGGTGCCGTCGCGAATCCATTCAATTGTCATAGCAGTCATCACACCCGGCGTACTCCAGGTTGTGGCGCGTATGGCACGCTCCAGTGATGGAACATGCGCAAGCGGTGCTGCGACCAGGCCCACGCGCAAACCTGCAGCAACATTCTTTGAAAACCCGGTGATGTAGATCGTGATATCCGGCGCCAGCTGGGCAATAGGCGCAGGCGCGTCGTCAACCAGAAAAGCGTAGGCGGCATCTTCAATAATAAGCAGGTTGTATTTGCGCGCGACCGCCACCAGCTGCTGTCTGCGGGATTCGCTCATAACCCATCCCAGCGGGTTATTCATGGTGGGCATGGTATAGACCGCCTTTATGCGACGCGAACGACACAGCTTTTCCAGTGCGGCAATATCTGGGCCGTGATTGTCTGCCGGGATGGGTACAAGTTCCAGATGCAGCATCTGTGCCAGTACCCGAAAGCCGGGATAGGTTAGCGCATCTACGGCAACCACATCGCCTGGATTCAGGCGTGCCATCACCGTGATGGCCAGGCCATCTTGCGCGCCGTTCACGATCAGGATCTGCCCGGCATCCACGGTTAGCCCGCGATGCGCCAGATACTGCGCCATCACTGCCCGGTCATGCGCCCTGCCGCCATAGGGCTGATAACGCAACAGCGAAGCCAGGTCGCCCGAAGTGGACAGTTGCCTGAGCGCATTGCGCAGCAGTTCAGCCTGCTGTGGCAACGAAGGGTAATTGAAATTGAGATCTATCATGTCGGCAGCAACTACGTGCTGATCCGTTCCCTGAGCTGGCGTAAGCGTGATGGCGCGCACATAGGTGCCGCGCCCGGTTTCGCCGCTGACCAGCCCCATGGCTTGCAGCTCGGCGTAGACGCGGGTCGCGGTCACCAGAGACATGCCTTCGCGCGCAGCCAGTTGCCTGTGGGTCGGCAGTCGGGTTCCGGGCGCCAGCTGGCCTGCCTGGATTTGCTGCGCAAACCGATCGACAACTGTTTTGTATCGCAGGCGGGCCATAGGAGGATGTATCCATGACAATAATTTGATTGTCATGATTATAAGTTCTAAGATTGCATTTTGCCATTGCTGTTTAACGATAATACGGGCGCAATTGCAGGTGTGATAGATGACGGATGTTCAATCGGGTGGATACATGAAACACGGAAATTGGCAGGCAAATACGGCTGGCGGCTGGCTCAATGGATTTCTGGGCGTGCTGATTTTCAGTGGTTCGCTGCCGGCAACACGTGTAGCGGTGCTGCAATTTGATCCGATATTTCTGACGGTCGCCCGTGCAACCATTGCCGGCGTGCTGGCGCTGGTCATGTTGCTGGTGTTCAGGCAAAAACGCCCCACCCGGGCCCAGTTGGTCCCGCTGTTCATTGTGGCCCTGGGGGTGGTGGTGGGGTTTCCGCTGCTGACAGCGCTGGCGCTGCAGCATGTCACTTCGGCGCATTCCATTGTGTTTATCGGTCTGTTGCCGCTGGCCACAGCAGTTTTCGGCGTATTGCGGGGTGGTGAGCAGCCGCGTCCTGCCTTCTGGTTTTTCTCTGTCACCGGTAGCTTGCTGGTGGCAGGATTTGCCCTGTCGCAGGGGCTGAGCGCCTCCCTCACGGGTGATCTGCTGATGCTTGCCGCCGTGCTTGTCTGCGGACTGGGCTATGCCGAAGGCGCGGCGCTGTCACGCAAGCTGGGCGGCTGGCAAGTGATTTGCTGGGCTTTGCTGCTGTCTTTGCCTGCCATGCTTGTCGTCTCGCTGCTGACTATGCCGGCTTCATTCGCAGGCATCGGCGCCCCCGCCTGGGCAGGCCTGGCTTATGTGTCGCTGTTTAGCATGCTTATCGGTTTTGTGTTCTGGTATCGCGGCCTGGCCCAGGGCGGCATTGCTGCTGTCGGCCAGTTACAATTACTGCAGCCCTTCTTTGGCCTTGCGTTGGCTGCGACGCTGCTGCACGAACCGGTCAGCATGCTGATGGTCGGCGTTACAGTGGCGGTCATTGCATGTGTCGCAGGATCCAAACGCTTTGCCTGATTGTGAGGCCCAAACCGGAAGACCACATAACAGGCGTCTTTCTTGAGCAGCGCCGCGGCGCCATAGCAGCCGGTGAGAAATACAATTCGGCACAATTCATTGTCTGCGGATATGCAGCGATGGCGACATGGCAACCCGGTAGATCACCGCATCTGCAAGCTATCTCAATTGTGATTGGCGCGCTACAGAACTGTCCTATGAAACCGGCCCATGAAGCATTCTTATCGCGCTGTCCCGTAACAGCATTCATTCACACCGTTCAATCAGCCCGGTCTATTCCTGTGGGCTGCCCTGCTTCCAGTAATTGCTGATACGCATCCGTGATTTATCAATGCCCTTTTCTTCAAGCAGATACTGGCTGATGGCCCGCATTTGCGCAGCCTGGCCACCGCCCCAGATATAGCCTTCGCCGGCCGGCAGCGCAAAGGCGCGTACCGCGTCAGCCAGCGTTTGCTCAGGCTGCTGCTGTCGGTGCAGCCAGGTGATCTGCACATCGGCCTGCGTATGAAAGCGCTGTTCTTCGGCGGCGTTTTCCACCAGTGCAATCACGTGGACTTTGGCGCCTTTGGGTAATTCTTCAAGACGCCGACCGATAGCCGGCAAGGCTGTTTCGTCGCCGATCATCAATTGCCAGTCGAATTCTGGTGTCATGACAAATGAGCCGCGAGGGCCGGCAACAACCAGTTGATCACCCGTGCTCGCGCCTGCCACCCAGGTTGAAGCGGGTCCATCACCGTGCAGGACAAAATCAATATCCAGTTCGTTATCTGCGGGACGGTAGCGTCGGGGGGTATAATCGCGCGCCGGCGGACGCGCTGCCCCTTCAGGAAACTGCGGCCCGGCTTCGGTGTTTGTCGGAACGACAGGCTGGCCATCGGCCGGGAAAAACAGTTTCATATGATCGTCAAACGAGGCGGAAATAAAATCGTCAAGATCGGGACCATGAAACGTGACACGCACCATGCGCGGCGTCAGGCGGGTGACCTGCCTCACTTGCAACAGGCGGGCCTTGAGCGGGTGGCGCACGCGCTGGGGCGTGTGTTCGGTGGAAATCGGGGTTTGCATCATTGTCAGGGTACTCATATTTTAAATCTGTTGAAAATGCCATCGATAAACAAATAAACAGGTTTGGGGTGGCGCATTCAGAGGCGCACACATCTAACGGCCCGCGCCTTAGGGCAGGCGCAGCGACGCAGAGGTGTCCACCCGTTATCCTATCGTGGCGGTGTACAGGGCTGGTTGATTTGCGCAATGGCCTCTTGCAGAATCGAGGTAATACGTTTTTGCTCCTGTGGATCTGCGGCGCTTTTAAGTAGCAATGCCCGCTTCAGGGCGAGGCGCGCTGCCAGAAACTCAGGAAGCCAGCCGTCATTGCCGGTGGCATCGCTGTCAGCGGCCATCGCTCCCTGGATGTACTTCATTTTGTTGGCCAGATGCACCAGCATGGCCAGCAGCTCCTCTGCCTGATCGCGATGTTCATTCAGGAATGCCAAACCTTCGGACAATAGCGCATAGGATTTTTTATTGCTGCTGACCGACACCGAGGCATAACCAATTTCCTGGATGTAGGTGAGCGCCGGATACACCATGCCAGGGCTGGGCTTCCAGTATCCGCCGGAACGGCTGTCCAGTTCCTTGACCAGTTCATAACCGTGACTGGGCTGTTTTTCGAGCAAGGCCAGCAACATAAGCTGCAGATCATCGGAGGAAAATTTGCGGCCGCGGGTAAAATTCGCCTCATGGCGATGCCGACCGTGTTCGCGCAGGCGGTGACCTGCCTGCTTGTCTTTTCTCATTTTCATCTCCTTGTAAATATATCGTACGATATATTTTATGATCTTAATAGTCAAGCAAAAAATATCCACTGCCAATTATTTTCATGATATTTTTATCGCTAATATTCGATGGCACAAACCATTGAAAGGGCTGGATATTTGTCTATTTATTTCATAAGTCATTAATTTTTAATGATAAATGAAATATTCACATTACTCGCAGGATGGCCATGATTGATATATATAATAAAAATCATTACTATTTGCATAAGCGATAAAAAATATTGCCATGGAGGTTTTATGCTGAATGAAATATGGACCGAAGCGTCTGCGGTGAACGGCCAGGATTATCTTATTCGCTGGCGTCAGGCCACCACAGATGGCAATGATGCGTTCAGCAGCGGCAGCTACAGGGAAGCGATCGGACACTATGATCTTGCCCTGACTATCGCCACGGATTTCTTTGGCCAGGTTGATGAGGCCGATACCGCCATTGCCGTCTATGTGATTGCCCATCACAATCTGGCCGATACTTACGAGCGCCTTGGCCGCATAGCGCTGCAACGCCTGCACTTGTGCCTGGCACACGAGAAACTGTGCACAGCGATGAATGATCACGCATTGCCGCAAGCGTGGCAAATGGCGGCCATGAATCACAGCCGGCGCACCTATGGCGAACTTACCCGTTTTCTGGGCCTGCACCCGAACGATAAGCAAGCGCAACTGGTGGCAAGCCAGGGCGCGGCTGGTATCACAATTGACATAGCCATGCATTGACGGGCTTTTTCTTGCATTCACGCCTTTGCAGGTTGAGCACATGCGTTCGACCAGCACCGCCAGCGGATGACTCAGCTTGCCGATTTCTTTATCACTGAATTACATCAGGAGCAGTTCATGTCTTATACCCTTCCCGCTTTACCTTACGCTTACGATGCGCTCGAACCCAATATCGATGCACAGACGATGGAAATCCACTACACCAAGCACCACCAGACGTATATCAACAATCTGAATGCGGCGCTGGAGGGCGCGAACCTTCCCAAGCCGGCTGTCGAACAATTGATTGCCGATATCGATAAACTTCCCGAATCTGTACGCGCGGCGGTACGCAATAACGGCGGTGGCCATGCCAATCACAGCCTGTTCTGGCAAGTGATGTCAGCACAAGGCGGCGGCCAGCCCGGTAGCAGTCTTGCCGCAGCAATTGATGCGGATCTGGGTGGTCTGGAAAAATTTAAGGAAGCTTTCACCAAAGCCGCCCTTTCCCGCTTCGGCAGTGGCTGGGCTTGGCTGAGCGTTACGCCCGATAAGAATCTTGTTGTTGAAAGCACTGCCAACCAGGACAGCCCGCTGATGACCGGCAACACGCCGATACTGGGCCTTGATGTATGGGAGCATGCTTACTATCTGAAGTACCAGAACCGCCGGCCCGAATATATTGCTGCGTTCTACAACGTGGTCAACTGGCCCGAAGTGGCACGCCGCTACGAAGCGGCAATAGGCTGATTGTCTTTACCTGACAGCACCCGTTCGATCACATGCATCGGCCCCGGGAACCGGAAGGCAGGCCTGGCCTGCCTTTTCAAAAACTGAGCACAGCGCAGGCTCGCTGTGACACCGACGTATGAAATCTGTGCGGCCAGCAGTAGCGTTCGTCAGCGCAGCAACAGACCCGCTGACTTATTTTGCGCTGACGTATTTGGCCGCCGCATGTCGCAAACACATTCCGTTTTACGCGCGACGAGGTCGCGGAATATGACTCATGAGTGACTGTGCAAAGCCTCCATCCACCACAATTTCTGCGCCATTGACGTAGGCTGAGCGATTGCTTACAAGAAAGACGGCCACATTGGCGATATCCTCCGACATGCCGATGCGACGTTGAGGCACGGCATTTTCCCGTTGCTCGCGCACGTGCGAATCAACATAATAAGGCTCGCTCAGGGGTGTACGAATCAGCCCGGGACTGATCGCATTGCTGCGCACCCCCTGTGGCCCCCATTCAACCGCCAGTTGCCTGGACAGCATCAGAATTGCCGCTTTGGTTGTGCTATATGCACCACTGAACGGCTGAGGATTTGAACCGGCGATGGACGCAATATGAACGATAGCGCCTTCGCCCTGGGCCTGCATTGAATGACCAAAGGCACGGGCACATCGCAAATAGCCTGTCAGATTAACGTCAATCTGGCGCTGCCAGTCTGCAATATCAATCGCGTCAAGATGCCCCTGTACGGAGACCGCTGCATTATTGACCAGCGCAAAACAGTTGCCCAGTTGCCTGCTCACGATTTGTACAGTCGCAGCGACCTGATCATCGTTGGCAACGTCGCAGGGCAGTGACAGACATTCTCCCTTGGCATTGGCACGCAGCCCGGCCACCTCACCAGGCGATAATGCCTGACGATCCAGCATGGCGACATGCGCGCCATTTTCAAGCAGCGCACGCACCGTAGCGCGCCCGATCCCACCGTTCGCGCCCGTGACCGCCACGACCCGTCCTGCAATGCCCAACCACGTATCGTTCATCGTAAATCCTCCGTCTGGTATATGTTGATTATGTGTGCCGATCTCCCGTTGCTGCGTATAGCGGATCTGCACCTGCCAGCCATGGGCTTTGCCGGTATGGCGCGCCCACGACAGCCTCGGTCCCGGTCTGCAGCCCGTTGAACCTGCAGACTATTACCTGCCTCATGGCGTACCAGGGCCAGCCTGTTATCATCTTATCCGGCACGCGTTGCACGCACTAGCCGCAAATCACGCAAAACACAATCGAGCTTTGGCGAGCAATAGTGGTTCAGGCAGCAAGTCGATGCGCGAATCACTATTGCCATCACTTTGCCGCAGCCGATTGATAACAAAGGTGACAAAAATTGACCCCAGATCATTGCTCCTGATTCTGCAGTATTGTTCTGCGCGTGTGCCCCTTATCGCGCAAAAGCGGTCAGTGTATAAAAAGCTTTTGCCACAAAGATGGCAATGCAATTGACGACAAAGTTTCCAACTGGAGCGAGACCAAGCATGAATTTTTTCCGAAGCACCGTCCTGATCGGTGCGTCTGTACTGGGCTTCACTGCCGCTACGGCACATTCGCAAACCGCAGAGCACTACCCCGATAAACCGATCAAGATCGTGGTGCCCTATTCACCCGGCGGATTTACCGATATTCTGGCGCGTCTGTTATCGCAGAAGCTCTCTGAAAAACTGTCGCAGCCGGTGGTGGTGGAAAACAAACCGGGCGCCTCGACCATCATTGGTGCAGAAACCGTTGCCAGAGCCAAGCCGGATGGCTATACGCTATTGATGGCCGTCACCACAACGCTGTCGACCAACCCGCATCTGTTTAGCAAGCTGCCCTATAAAGTATCTGACTTCAAGCCGGTTGCGCTGGCCGGCCTGACGCCATTTGTGCTGGTTGCCAATCCATCCGTGCCGGCGAACAATGTGCGCGAACTCATTGAGCTGACCAAAAAAGAACCGGGAAAACTGTCGGCGGCGACGCTGGGCAACGGCTCTTCGACCCATCTGGTCCTGTCCATGCTACGCGGAGCCACGGGTGCCGATATTCTGGATGTTCCCTATAAAGGCTCATCGCCAGCCATGTCCGATCTGGTGGCCGGGCATGTCGATCTATTCTTCGATGCCATTACTACATCGCTGCCGCATATTCAGGCCGGCCGATTAAAGGCCATTGCAATGACATCTGAAAAGCGTTCGCAAGCGGCGCCATCCATTCCGACTTTTGCAGAAGCGGGCACGCCAGACATGCTGGCCTATTCCTGGTATGGCTTGCTGGCCCCTGCAGGAACACCAGACGCCATTACAGACAAACTGAACGCGGCCATCAATGAAGCCCTTGCTTCTGAAGAGATCAGGAAGAAGTTTATGACAGAGGGCGCCGAGGCTCGCATGATCAGCGCCAAGGCATTCGGCGATCTGATTGAGGCGCATTCGAAAACCTGGGGCGCTGTCATCAAGTCATTGGGCATCCGACTGGACTGAATACCCTGTTCGGGCGCTGCCGCGCGCAGGTGTTGCATCAATGCCAGCGCCTGCAGCTGGCGCATAGGCAGCAGACGGTTTATTTAATGCCTGACCATGGTCGATTGGGCTTGCAGCACCAAACGACCCGTGGTGGTCGTAATCTCGCAGATGACATGGGCCAGATTGCGTCCCCGGTGAAGGATGCGACTGCTTGCTCTCAGTGTGCCCTCAGTGCCTGGGCGAATGAAGTTGGCGTTGATCTCAAGGATGCGCCATCCTTGCCCTACCGCTGCAAGGCTGGTGCTGATCGCAAGCCCGAGCAGTACCCCGCCCTGTACATGACCAACCCGATTGCCAATATGCAAACCACAGTGGATCTCACAGGTGGCAGAGTCGCCCTCCGCCGTGGGCGTCAAGCCCCAGAATCGCTCTGTAAACGTCGTTTGCCTGTGGTCTTCTTCACCGCTTGCTTTTAGCGCTCTCTGATAGACTCGTTTCTCGGGGCCGGTGAGCGCGTTTATATCAAGCAAATCACCTTGTTCCAAAGAACCGTGGCGGGGTAGCGCTTGCGCGGGCTTGTCAGCCGGGCGATCCAGGACGGCAAAATTTGCTTGTGCAAAACATATTTCCGTATCACCGGAGAGAATGGTTACGGCGCTGTTTCTGATTGCAATTGTGTTTGCATCCGATTCAAACCCGGTCTGGCTTCTGGCCACAAGGGGCTGCGCACCAGAGCGGGCCGTAAAGGTGAGTTTGGCGCTGATGGTCGCCAATCTGGCCTCAAATCCTACGTGCCCGCGAATGGCGGCCGCCAGCGCAACGTCGGCAAGAATGCACAGGGCAACCGGTAGCGGCTGGCCATCGCGGTCTACATTGCGATCCAGATCCATTGTCAGCGTTGCCTCATCAGGGCTCACCGTTTCATATGTAATACCCAGATAGTAGCCGGGAAGATGCCATCCGCTGATGCGCTGCAGACTCAGGGCCTGCAAGACACGCAATACATCCGCGTCAGGCGTAACTGCATCGCTGGGGGAGTGAGTCTGGGTTTGAGTCGGGTGCATATGTCAATTGAATTGAACAGGAAAGGATGGGCAGGCGCGTTATCTTTACAGAGACGGCCATTTTACACGGCTTGCTGAATATGCTCGTTAGAGGTAGTTAACGCCAGTTAATGCCCGTCTCTGCCCGGCAGACTGGGAGCGTAACACGCCAGAGCATGACTGGCAGCTTTGCGCGGCCCCACTGCGTGACCGGTGAGACATGTTATCTTTCCGGATAGTCGCCCGGCACACCAGACTGAACGCTCTCTTCAAATGTGTTGGCTCCCAATGCGGTACCGTGAATGGACAAATGCGCCCCAAGCTGAATGGCTTGCAGCAGTTCCGCCTGGCTGATGCCCGTTTTCAGCGCACCCCGGATGCGAATGCGTAACATCGTTTCATTGAAACCGGTAAAGCAGGCGAGCAGGGCAACTTCAATAAGCCTGCGTTCGTTGGGCGCAAGACCGCCGGGCGCTGACTGCCCATTTTGCTCTTCAAGAAAATCGAGCAATACGTCCAGATAGCCGGGATCCAGCTGTGCCATTGTCTCCATGAAAGGAGGTATTTCCTGAAAGTGCCGCTGCACGCGTTCGCGCTGTTGCACGGACATGGCCGCGCGGGGTTCAAGACCGACTTCCTGCGCAAGAATGCTGACGGCGTCATAGACGTGACTTAGGCCCTGGGTGGCCACAATATGCAGCACATCAAAAACGTCTGCCGCGCTCACCCCCACCTTGCGGGCAAAATCCAGATGGGTTCGCAGACCTGCCGGGTACAGATGGGTCGCGGAGCTATCGAGCGCAATGTAGATAAGTTCAACCAGGCGCCCGGACAACGGGCCGTGCCGCGCCGGATAACCGGCATAGGACGCGTAACTGTTCAGAAATTGCGGTTTGTGGCGCAAGATCGCTTGTGTCCAGGGTCTCCAGTAGCCGCGCTCGGCAATGAAATGCGCCTTGATCAGTTCCTGTTCGGGGGTATGGTCAGTCATGATGTGTTGCTCGTGTTCGTAGCGATGGGGGCAAGGGCGCATACCTTCAGGTGGCATGCGCCCGAATGGTCTGCCCCGTCAGAAACTGGGCACGGGCGCCCGCCACAAACCTGAGCAGCGGAGCCAATTCAGAGGGACAAACAGCCGGGTCCATTTCAATGGCGTTTACGCGCATGGTACGTGGACCCAGTTCACATGCCAGGGTGGCGATCAGCATGCGCGCAGCGGCCATGTCCCCTGCCTGCTGCCAGCTTGCAGCCGGGTCATGCGCGGGCAAGAGCAGGGTCAGACTGCTATACGCTGTGTTCTGCCCGGCATAGCGCCGTGCCGCTTCATGAGCGGTGTGCAACATCTGGCCAGATTGGGCCTGCAGGCAAGAAAAATCAAGGATGGCGGTGTATTGCCCTGGTGCACCGGGCGCGCCTTCAGCAGGCAGTGCCGCGGTCCAGGGTGCAACCGGGTTGCCGGCAAGCCGGTACGCCACAGGGCTGTCGGACGGCAACGGGGGAAACTCGGCGGCTTTGAAAGGCGTGCTGCCACCGAATACCGACGAACCGCCATCCAGGCTGAATCGTTCACCGCAAAGCGGGGCTCCTGCTTCCGATGCCAGGAAAAACAGGGCTTCGGCCATCTCCTGTGGGTCTGCCATGCGACCCAGCGGAATTTTCGCCACCACATCGGCCAGGTGAAGACGACCGATGTCGATCAGCTCAGCCACCAGTTCGGTGCGTACAAACCCCGGACACAACACGCTGACGACAAGATCGGGCCGGGCCGCGGCCAGCGCCTGCGTTTGTGCAAGCAGGCCGGCTTTGGTGGCGCTGTATGCCCCGCGCAAGGGGATGGCGCGCAATGCGGCGCCGGAAGCCACATTGACAACGCGGGCGCCCGGCGCAAGTTGCGGCAGCAATGCCTGAACCACCAGGGCGGGTGCGCGCAGGTTCAATGAAACCAGGCGGTCCAGTTGTGCCGCGTCCTGATCGACCAGTGGCAGACCGCTGGTATCGGACATGCCGGCGTTGTTGATGACGGCATTTAGGGCAAGGGACGGATCTGCCAGGGACTGTATCTGCGTCGCTTGCGTCAGATCGACCGTGCGCACCAGATGCTTGACACCGCCTGCACCTTTTACCGCGGTAAGCGTTTGCATCAATTGGGTAAGCGCCGTCGCATTGCAATCGACCAGCACGCAGCGCCAGCCGCGGTTGGCAAACAGCATCGCGCTGGCGCGGCCGATGCCCGAAGCGGCGCCGGTAATGAGGATAGTGGGCATTGTGATCGCTTGCTGGTCAGATATTCGTAAAGGTGATACCACCGTCGACAACCAGCGCCTGCCCAGTGATGAAACCGGCTTCATCGCTGGCCAGAAAGCAGATTCCCCTGGCAATGTCGGTTACCGTACCCAGGCGCCCCAGCGGGGTACGCGCGACGCGATTGGCATCCCGCTCTGCGTTGCGGTTGCGTTGCGTCCCTTCCGTGGGTACCGCCGAAGGGCAGACGGCGTTCACGCGGATATGACGCGCCCCCAGCTCTGCAGCCGCTGCACGCGTGATACCCAGAACGCCGGACTTGATGCCGGAATACACCACTGAATTGGCGGCCGAGCGCAGGGCCGCGGTAGAGGCCACATTGACGATTACACCTCCCCGGTCGGGATCCATGACCTCGACGGCCGCCTGCAATCCCCAGATGACGGATTTGAAGCCGATGTCAATCATGCGATCCACGGTTTCCGGCATGATATCGGGCACAGCCTGATAGCGCACCCAGGCGGCATTGTTTACCATGATATCCAGTCGCCCCATGTGCTGATGCGCCTGCGCGACTGCAGCAGCCACCCCTTCGCGAGTGGCCATGTTCTGCACCACCTCAAATGCCTTGCCGCCCGCCTGCGTGATCTCCTGTACGGTGGCATTGACAAACTCCTCCTTCAGATCATTAACGCCGACAATAGCGCCACGGGCCGCCATCTGTTTCGCCGTTTCCTTGCCGATGCCGTTACCCGCTCCGGTGATCAGGGCCACGCGGCCCGCCATATCCTGTTGCATTACTTTGATTCCTTATACCGTTGCGATGAACTGTGCACCCAGACTTTCCAGTCTGCGCCCGTTATTGAAAGCGGCCTCGATCTTGCGCACTTCCCTTAGAGAATAATGCAAGGGCAGCTCCCAGGTGAATCCCATGCCACCGTGCAGGTGAATGGCTTTTTCGATAATGAAAACGGCATTGCCCAGTGCGCCCGAAAATGCCGGGGCCACATCGCGCGACTCACCAAATTCATTGGTAAGCAATGCGCGACGCAGTGCGGCTGTCGACGTTTCTTGCAGCAGCTTCATGCGCGCCAGCGTATGGCGCACCACCTGTTTAGCCGACAAGGGGCGTGCGAACTGTACCCGCGTAGACGTATACAGCGCTGTTCTGGTCAATGCTTCGGTGCTCAGACCGTTGATCAAACCAGCGTACAGGACCAGCGCATCATCCTTCAATGTGGCAAACGCCTCTGCCGACAGGCGCGCCTTAACTACGGCGTTGGCCAGATCAATGTCAAATTGCGGGTACTCTGGATCCATCGTACCGTTGGCCTGCATATTCAGCGAGCCGGATTCAAGCAAGCTTGCGCCCTCTTCGTCTGCCACCAGAACCCAGTCACATGCATCAGCATAACTGGCATGACTTGCGATTTTTTCTGCCAGGCTGCCCTGCCAGGCAATGGTGGCGATTTTCTCACCGGCCACCAGGGCCTGTGCAATGTCACTATCGGCAAATGCCTTTGCCAGCACCATTTGTTGTACCAAAGGAAAGTGCAATTGCAGGGAGCCGGCGGCCTCGCATACCGGCACGCCGAATGTCAGGCCCAGGCCAAGGCCGCCCCGGCTTTCCTGGGCGCACACACCAAACAAGCCGGCAGCGGCCAGCACGGCGGCAGTGTCGCGCACGCCGCGACCTAGCACGTCATTGACTGCAGCGGCGGCCGCTTCTGCGAATTCTTCGGGGCGCAAACTATCTTCCTGACGACTCATGATCAGATATCCTTTGGCAGTTGCATAATGCGTTGGGCGATAATGTCCAGTTGCACTTCGGTGGTGCCCGCGTAGATGGTCTCGGCATGCGAGAACAGATAGGCAGTGCAAAAATGCTGGCGGGCGCGCTGCGCCAGCGGGCTTGAAGACGGTCCTACCTGGGAGACGATTTCCTGCGCCAGTGCCATGAATGCCTGGTGGCATTCCGACCAGAACAGTTTGGTCAGCGAACCTCGCGCACCAATGGCCGCTCCGGCAAGCAACTGCTCGACCGATTGCTCCACCAGCCCCTTGAGCGCGTCGATTTCACACACCAGCTGGCCAATACGGCGCTGATAGTAGCTCTCGGCTAGTCGCCCGCAAAGTTGCGCATCCGATTGACACGCCTGAACCAGTTGGCGCAACTCACACTCGAACCGCCAGGGCCGATACATGCGATTGGTGGCCCGCTCAATGGACAACACGCGAATGGCGGCGTTCCAGCCTTCATCGGGCGCACCCAGGCGTGCGCTGTCGGGGACGATAACATCATCGAAAAAAACTTCAGCGAACGACTCTTTGTTGTCAATGGAGCGGATTGGCACCACCCGGATACCTGGCGTGTCCATGGGAACGGCAAACATAAGCAGGCCACGATGTCTGTCGGCCACCGTTCCGGTCCGCGTCAGCAAAAGACAGTAATGCGCCTTTGCCGCGCCGCTGGTCCAGATTTTCTGGCCGTTGATCCGCCAATGCCCGCCTTCCTGCGTTGCGCGGGTTCTCAACCTGACCAGGTCGGAACCGGCATCGGGCTCTGAAAAGCCCTGGCACCAGTAGTTCTGCATTTGCAGGATGGCAGGCAGGAAAGTCTTTTTCTGCGCTTCGGTGCCAACAGTCATAATGATGGGCCCGGCCAGTTCCTTGCCAATAGAGCTGACGCTCTCGGGCATGGCCAGCGCGCCGATTTCCTTGTTGACCGCCAGGTGTTCGCGCAGGGTGAGGCCATGACCGCCATATTCCACCGGCCAGGTCATTCCGGCCAGGCCGGCGCGATACATGGCAGCTTCCCATTGGCTCGATTCGTCCAGCGTCGGGCTGCGGTAATCCAGGCTGTCTGCCCGCATATGCGCCGGCAGATTGTTTTTCAGCCATTCGCGGGCATGCGCACGATAGGCGTCAGGCGCGATAGCAGGCTGAGCGGTCAGCGGGTTGGCGTGAAAATCCATGCTTGATCTCGAAAGTGTCATACTGCGGGGTTGGTCGGAATCAGAAGCGCGTCGAGCACGACGGCCCCCTGCCCTTCGGGAAGGACGCGTACCGGGTTCATATCGATCTCGGCCACGTCGCGTGCGTAGCGGCAGGCAAACTGTGAGAGCCGTGCCAGCGTGCGCGCCGCTGCCGGCACATCGGCCTTCGGTTGTCCGCGAGCGCCATCCAGGATCGGGAACAGTTTGAGCGACCGTATCATCGCAAGCGCCTCGTCTTCGGACACCGGGGCAGTCTGCACGGCAACGTCCTGCAAAATTTCAGCATAGATGCCGCCTGTACCCACCATCACGACCGGGCCAAAAACCGGATCTGTTGAAACGCCCATGATCAGTTCGATGCCGTCTTTGGCCATCGGCGTAACCAGGATGCCGTCGAGCCTGGCTGCAGGCGCATGCGTGGCCGCCGCCTGCATGATTTGCCCGTAGGCGACGCGCACGGCCTGCTCATCGCCAAGATTGAGGACGACGCCGCCTATCTCGGTCTTATGGGCGATATCTTCGGAAGCGATTTTGAGCACCACCGGAAAGCCCATGCGCTGTGCCTGTTGTACGGCGTCGTCGGCGCTGCCGACCACAGCTTCGTCAGGCACCGTAATACCTGCTGCGGCCAATGCCTGCTTGGCGGTATATTCGTTGCGAAAGGCGCTCCTGTCCAGCGGCTCGACCGTATCCTGATAAACGGTGGCCGCCTGCAAGCCCGACAGTTGCCCCATGCGGATCAGACCGGCCAGCCCCTGGGCCGTAGCGTCAATGCCCGGGAACACAGGAATGCCCAGTGCGTTGATTTGCTTAACTGCGTCAGCGGGGCCCTGGCTGGTAACGACCAGCAGACGGTCCGGGTAGGATGCGCGGATACTGCGCAGCGCTTCCATGTACACGCTGCGCAAACGCGGGTTGTAAAGGGCCAGTGACAGAAAGATCTGGGTAACGTCAGCGCCGTCGTCTTCCATCAGCGCCGACAACATGCCAAACAGGACTTCGGGACGCGCCGATACCTGGGCTGTGGCGTCAACGGGATTGTTAACGCCGGCCAGCGGCAGCACCTGCCGGATCCGTTCCTTGGTAGATGCACCCAACGTACTCAGCGTGAGCCCGGCTTTGATGGTGGCATCGGCCATCATGATGCCAAAACCGCCGGAGGCAGCAAGCACGGTAATCCGGTTTCCCTTTGGCAGGTCGCCCGGCAGCAGAATGGATGCGGCGTGTCCCAGCTCCAGCAGCGCTTCGATGGAGTCGACCCGCAAGGCGCCGTAGCGCCGGAACACGGCGTCAATGACCGCATCGGAACTGGCCAGCGCGCCGGTATGCGATGCAGCAGCAGCCTGCCCCTGTTCAGTGGAGCCAATTTTCAGCACCACCACCGGTTTGTTCTTTTGTCGTGCCAGATCCAGCGCTCGGGTCAATCTGCCTGCATCGCGACAGGTTTCCATGCAGCACAGTATCAAGCGGGTCTGTGCATCGTCAGCCAGTGCAGCAATGCCATCGGCAACGTCAATGTCTGCCTCATTACCGGTGGCGATAAAATGACTCACCCCCAGGCCTTTTCGGGCGACGTTCTGCACAACGTAGCTGCCGATATTACCGGACTGGGACACAATGCCCATATGACCGGCCTCAGGCATGCTCTGTTCAAGAATAATAGAGAATGAGCCGATCACTCCTTGGGCGACACTGATGATACCCAGGCAGTTGGGCCCCAGCAAGCGCATACCATGGGCTCTGGCGATGGCAACCAATTGCGCCTGCAGCACGGCGCCTTCGGGCCCCGCTTCTGCAAACCCGGACGACAACACAACCACACCCCTTACCCCTCGGTCGGCACAGTCCTGCAGCGCCTGTACGGCTGCCGAGGCCGGAACCGCCAGCACCGCCATGTCTGGCGGTTCCGGTAGATCGGCGAGGCAAGCATAGGCGGGCAGGCCCTGGATGGTGCCGCCTCGCGGATTGACCGGATAGATTGTTCCGCCGTAGCCGTACTTGCGCAAAAAATAAATGGGGCGGCCACCAATCTTGGTGATGTCGTCGGACGCGCCGACAATGGCGATCCCCTTGGCCGTGAAGAATGCGTCCATTCCGGCGCCCGGTTCAGGCGCAATGCATGTATCCATTTTTCAGCAGCCTTTGAACTTGGGTTCGCGTTTTTCCAGAAAGGCCATGCGTGCTTCGCGTGCATCTTCTGTCTTGGCCAGCAGCATGGTGAATTCCTGCTCAAAGCGGTAGGCATCACGCTGTGGCATCACATCCACCATATTGGCGGCGCGCTTGGCGTAGATGGTGGCCAGCGGCGCCTTGGCTGCAATCTCGTGCGCCAGCGCCATGGTTACCGGCAGCAGTTCTTCGGGCCTGAGCACGTCTTCCAGGACATTGCGACGCAACAGTTCATGCGCGGTCAATCGCTGGCCGGTATAGAACATGCGGCGCAGCGTGGAACGGCCAAATAGGGTACGCAGCATGGAGGCGCCGCCTGCCAGGCCAACATTGATTTCGGGCATGCCGAAGGTTGCGTTTTCAGATGCATAAAGAATATCGCAGGCCGCTGCCAAACCCAGGCCGGCCCCCAGCGCTGTTCCATTAACGGCGGCGATCACCGGTTTAGCGCACTCGCGTATCGCGTTGCCAGTTTCCCGGGTAATGCGATTGTGTTCGAGAAAGTCGCCGGCAATGTTGTCGTCGGGACGATCTTTCAGGTCTGCTCCGGCACAGAAAACCGAGCCCGTAGCCGTCAGAACGGCGCAGCGCACATCGCTGCGGGCCGAGATCTCATCAAAAGCCGATACGAGCTGACGACGCATCTCGCGGTTCAGCGCATTGACCGGCTTGCGATCCATGGTAACCAGCGCAACATAATCGGATACGTCGATATGAACAAATTTTTCAGTCATGGTGTTTCTGTCTCGAAAGGGTGTTGCGTGCCGGACAAGTACGCCAGGCCGCTTTTCCTGGTCAATCCGGCAACAATGGATAAGCTAGAGTGGCAGCGGCTCCAGTCGGTGCGTGCCGGCATTGAAGTTGATCATCGGACTGGCCTGCCGGCTGACCGAACGGCGGATTTTGCCCACGATCAGCCGGTGGGTGCCCAGCGCCTGGGTGTTGACAATGTCGCACTCCACGCTGGCCAGTGCATCGTTCAGGACCGGCTGATCATGCAGGCCACTGCCCCAGTCGCCTTTGGAAAAACGGGCAGGGCCCTGTTTTTCGCACAAAAAGGTAGCCATCACATCGCGGTGCGCCTCGCCCAGCACATTGGCAACAAAGCGGCCATTGGCCAGCAGTGCAGGCACGATCGACGAACTTTCATTGATAAAGAAACCAACCAGTGGTGGCTCGGCCGAAATCGACGTCAGGCTCGACACAATGAGTCCGGCCATGCCTTCTCCGCTGCCCGTTGTCACAGCACTGATGCCTGCAGGCAGCGCACGCATGGCGGCCTTGAATTCAACTTCGCTTACCACTTCGTCAATTTCGTTGCGCTCGATATGCACGCGCACGTCGCCTTGTTCATCCACCCAACCGGCCTTGGTTGCATAGGCCATCATTTGCGCAAACCCGGACTCCCATTGCGCATCGCCTGCCCGATCTGCCAGGAACCGCAGTACTGCCGGTGACAACCGAATATGATCGTCATCTTCACGTCGACCGATTTTCAAAATAGCCTGCTCCAGCTTTTCGGGTGCAAGCGGGTCGATCAGAACATCAAGCTTGCGAAACTCGGCAGCATCAAGCACGGTGATGGCACCGGTATTTGTCAAATGAATGCGCATGGTGGTCCCCATCGGGTCGGTCAGGCAGCAGCCCGCAGACCCAGTTCCTTGTTGATGGCCGGAATGATTTTGTCACCCCAGAGTTCGATTTGCTTGAGCATGGTTTTCTGATCGAAGTCGCCCAACTGCGTTTGCAAGGCAATATGGTTGGGCTTAAGAATGCTGATTTCTTCCAGAAGTTTGTCGATGACCTGATTGACCGAACCCACCGGCAGATTCTTGCGCAACTCGTCAAAAGTGACATCTGTCTGTGAAGGCACTTCCTTGATCATATAGCCGTCTTCGGACTGGGCACGACGAAATTTCAGGCTCTCGGAAATACGGCGCTGGAACCGCGCACTGTCCAGATAGGCATCAATTTCCGTCTTGTTATCCGATGCGTAACCACAGCGCAAAAAGCCGAACTTGACGTCACGATCCAGATCGCGACCGTTATCGTCAGCGACTTTCTCCAGGCGCTCGCGCAACTCTTTGATGCCATCGTTACCCTTGAGCAATGCGGTAACAAACAGATTGTGATCCTCTCGTACGCCGCGACCAAGAGCTACCGGATTGCCCGAAGTAATCCACAGGGGTGGCATGGGATCCTGCAGACAACGTACGGCAATGGAGCTGGGCGGCATGGACAGGAACTGGCCGTGATATTCGAAGGTCTGTTGAGTCAGGCCCATGGGGATCATGTCCAGGAATTCGTTATATATCTTCGAGGCGTCTTCCATCTTGACGCCGAATCGTTCAAATTCGAAAGCCTGGTAGCCCGAGCCGATGCCCAAGTCAAGACGACCATCCGAAACGGTGTCAACAAAGCCGACTTCAGCCAGGAAACGGGCCGGATGATACAGCGGCAGGATGCAGACAGCGGTGCCCAGACGAATCCGCTTGGTCGCGCCAGCACAATGCGCCACCATCATAAGCGGCGAAGGCGACAGCGAGTAGTTATTGAAGTGATGCTCTGCATACCAGGCATTATTGAATCCGGCCTGTTCTGCGGCGATGGTCTGCTCGACCGAATTGCTGATAACTTGCTTGGACGACTGGTGGTAGCCACGTTGTTGCGCAAGAATGAATACACCGAATTCCATGAGGATTCCTCTTTAATATGTATTGATTGACTTGCTGCAATCTTAAATTATAATTACCAGATGATGGAATAGACAAAAATCGCTTGTCTGTCCTGCATATTCTGAGGTAATCAATGGATCGTCTTAAAGCAATGGAGCTTTTCCTGTCGGTGTCCCGCAGCGGCAGCTTCACTGAAACCGCGCGGCAATTTGGCATTTCTCCAACGTCCGTGTCCCGAATGATTACCGAACTGGAGCAGTCGCTGAATGTCAGATTGCTGCTGCGCTCTACGCGCCAGGTCATGCTGACCGAAGCCGGTCAGGAATATGCCCATCAGTTGGAAGGCATATTGTGGAGTATCAACCACGCGCACGACAGCATTACGGCCATCAGCACCTCGCCGCAAGGGTTGTTGCGGGTCCACTCCCGGGTGATGTTCGGGCTGGGCGTGCTCACACCGCTCATCGCGCGCTTTCGCACCCTGTACCCCGACATTCACGTCGAACTTATTCTGGCCGAAGCACAGGCGGATCTGCGCCTTGCGCAAATAGATATCGATTTTCGCATCGCTCCGCCGGTTGAAGCCGGCTTAAAACGCAGGATTTTGTTCAAAAGCGAACGCCATCTTGTGGCATCCCCGGACTATATTGCATCGATGCCCGCGCTGACAGCGCCTCCGCAACTGGCTGACCATGCCTTGATATGCTATTTGAAACCGGGCGAGGGCTATGTTTTCCGCTTTCTGTCGGATAAGGGCATTGACGAGGTGGCTCTGCACCCACGCCATGTTACCAACAATGGTATTGCCCAACTGGAACTGGCCAGGCTGGGAGAAGGCATCGCCCTGCTGGACGACTATACGGTAGCCAATGATATCGCCCAGGGACGCCTGGTACGCCTGCTGCCCGATTTCCGGGTAACCAATTCCTCTTTCGAAGACGGCATTTATGCCACGATTCTGGACACGCCGATGATTCCGGCCAAGATCCGGGTCTTCCTGGATTTCGTGGCATCGGAAGTCTCGGGTAGCGATCGCCGGTTCCTGGCATACCGCCAGCTGGGCGGATAGGCTGTTATCACGCAATACCGATACGGGTGCGGGCCGGCGCCCGCCCCTGCGCGCCAATGCCACGAACCCGCAGCACGGCGCCATCCAACGGCTTATCACCCCTTAAACGGCCGCTATCGCGGATGGATGTAACGAACAACTCGTCCAGGTTTGCCCCACCAAAACATAGCGATGCAGGATGGGTCAAGGGCAGCGCAATTTTGTGCGTCAAGGCGCCGTCCGACCCGAAACGGGCAATAGCGCCGGCATGTACCAATGCAGTCCACAGCCCACCGTCCGAATCAAAACAGCAACCGTCGGGACCGGATGCATACGCCTGGGTGTCGACAAACCGGCGCCGGTCGGCAAGCGTGCCGTCAGCTGCAATGGCGTAGGAATAAATGGTGCGAACGCTGCTATCGCTCACATAGAATCGCCCGTCTACCGGACTGACGCAAGGCCCGTTGGCAATGCCGATATTACTGTCCAGCTTGACCAGTCCGCCATGTGGATAAAGCCGGTAAAGACCGCCAAGGGGCGGCTCGCCTTCGTTGCGCAGTATATGCATCGTGCCGACGATAAAGGAACCATCGGCCAGGGCCTCACCGTCATTCAGACGCAAGTTGGGATGGCTATCTTCAATCTGCGCGATTGTTTCCGGCACGCCGGTGGCCGGATCATAAAGCGCAATGGTTTCCCTGAGCGCCACTACCAGACGGCCATCTGCGTTCAGGGCAAAGGAGCCGGCCGGCGCCGGCACCTGGCTGATCGCAACAGTCCGGCCCGTTACCGGATCAATCTGATGAATAAGACCGGCGCGACAATCCATGAACCAGAGTCGCTGATTTTCCGTATCCCAGATGGGGCACTCACCAAGCGCCGCGCGGACCGCGCCTAGCGGTTCAATATCAATAGTCATAAGCCAAGCGAAAGAAAACGTAAAACGTTAATTGATAATGATATTGTTGTCGCGAATCACTTTACCCCAGTGCTCACGGTCGGCCTGCAGTTGCGCATCCAGCGCCTCGGGGCCGCCCGCTTTTTCGGTCTGTCCATTGTCCCGAAGCAGCTTGCGGAATCGGTCGCTCTGCACTGTCTTGACTGCAGCCGCCGCAATTTCGTCGATGATCTTGCGTGGCGTGCCCTTGGGCGCATGCAGGGCAGTCCAGTAAGACGACTTTAGCTGCGGATAACCCAGTTCAGTGACCGTAGGGATATCGGGAAACGATGGATCGCGTTGATCGGTCGTGAGCGCCAGGATCTTCAGATCGCCGGCTTTCTGATGTTGAATAAGAGAAATCGGCGTGGCAAATGACAGATCGCCTCGCCCTGCCATCAGATCAATCAACGATGCCGTATTATTTTTATACGAAACCGCCGTGGTAGGCGCGTTGAGGGTTTTGGTGAGAATCCACCCAAAAAGATCGGTTACGCTGCCCGGACCCATCGTCCCATACAGCAGCGGCCTATCGGATTTTTTCGCATAGGCAACCAGTTCGTCCATCGATTTGACGCCAAGCGACGTTGGAACGCTAATTGTCAGTGGGCCATCGAACAGCATGGCGACGGAATCAAAACTATCGAAACCATACTGCAAATTGGGACGCAACATGATGTTCAAGGAAATAGGTCCAGTGCGGCCCAAAAGCAGCGTATTGCCATCGGGACGAGCGCGAGCCACATAGGACGTACCGATAATGCCATTGGCACCGCCCTTGTTTTCAACAATTACGGGGCGCGCCAACTCCTTGCTCATTCCTTCAGCCATCAACCGGGCCAGACTATCGTTGGCTCCCCCTCCCGCGTATGGCACAACAATCGTAATGGGCTTATCGCCATCCAGGGCAAACACAGGCGCTGCCCAGGCCAAAACCGTACTTATTGCCGCGACAATCAAGCCGCGCCGCATATGATTGCACATTCGTGCTCCTCCTGAAACCCTGCTGTCTGAGACCGTACCCGGCTGTAGTTACCCGTCAAGCCAGACGGCGTGTTCTTGCTGCCACCGTTAAACTTCCGACGGAGCGGCCCGCTACAACAGCAGCATTGGCCACTAGTTGATGACGATTTTGTTTTCGTTGATGACTTTGCCCCAGTGTTCACGATCAGCCTGCAATTGCGCATCCAGCACTTGCGGGCCACCGGTCTTCTCGATCTGGCCGTTGTCTATGAGCACCTGCTGGAACGCTTTGGTTTTGACTGTTTTCATGGCTGCGGCCGCCACGTCATTGATGATCGCCGCCGGCGTGCCTTTTGGCGCCAGCAGGGCTGTCCAGTACGATGTTTTCAATTCGGGATAGCCCAGTTCGGCCACCGAAGGAATGTTGGGAAAATGCGATGATCGTTTCTCGGTACTCAGGGCCAGCACTTTCAGGTTTTTGGCATTCTGGATCATGGGAACCGGCGTGGCGTAATTCATGTCGCCGCGCCCCGCCATCAGGTCAATCAGTGCCGAGTTATTGTTCTTATAGGCCACGGCCGTTAATGGTATACCGAAGGTTTTGGAAACGATCCGGCCATACAGATCCGAGACGCTGCCCGGACCCATTGTGCCGTACAACAGCGGCTGTCCGGTCTTTTTACCGTAGGCAACCAGCTCGTCGACAGAATTGACGCCCAGCGAAGTGGGTACCGTGATGGTCAGTGGCCCGTCAAACAGCATGGCCACCGAATCAAAACTGTCAAAACCATAGGGCAGCGACGGACGCAGCAGAATATTCAATGAAACCGGTCCCGAGCCGCCCAGCAGAAAGGTGGTCCCGTCGGGCCGTGCACGGGCAACGTACGACGCGCCGATAATGCCATTGGCACCCGGCTTGTTTTCGACGATCACATGGCGGCCCAGTTCCTTGCCAACACCGTCGGCCAGCAGGCGGGCGAAGTTGTCATTCGTACCCCCGGCAGCATAAGGCACGACGATGGTGATCGGCTTGCCATCGCCCTGCGCGTACGCGGGCAACCCGATTGAGATTGACGTTACGACACTCAGTGCAGCAGCAATTAATGTGCGTCGCTTGATATGGCGCATTGATGTTCCTCCAATACTATTGCAGTGCCGGGCCTGACGAGGTCGCTGCGGTAGGGGCAAATGAATCGGCATCCAATTCCTTAGTATTTACCCTGATGCTTGTTGCAACAGACCGTCACGTCGGCTTGTGGCTTGTTGTGAGGAGTCAATCATATATTTGATTTGAATCAAATATTACCCCGCGCAATTGCAGAACTGTTTTACATTGCAGCGATAAATCCCCGCGCCCGGCTGGGCCGCCAGGCCTGCTAAGCGCGTTGCGCCCGCATCGATTTTCAATGACGCGCCCTGCTTGCCATACTTCTGCCGCCTTGTTTCTGACTGCCGACACCGTGCGCTGGTCCGTGTTGATCATGTGCCCATCGCCGTGGGCATTCGCACTGGCGCCGGCTGGCAGCCTAGAACAAAACTATCACAAGTGTCATAGTCTTATATAAGATATACAATATATGAATTCGTTCGCTGCTCATGGGGAGACAAGAAATGTCACTGACAACAAATAAAGCACGCCGGTCATGGTGGCCGCGCGTTTTTGGCGTGGTGCTGGCCTTGATAGGCATTGCACTATTGGTGGGCGGGATCCGTCTGGTTTCACTGGATGGCTCCTGGTACTATCTCATCGCCGGCGCAGCCACGCTGGTATCCGGTTTATTGCTGCTTGCACGCAAAGCGTCAGGTGGCTTGCTCTATCTGGCCGTGGTGATCGGCACCATTGCTTGGGCATTGGCCGAAGTAGGAACCAGTTTCTGGGGCCTGGTGCCACGTTTGGCGCCGGTACTGGTGCTGGGAGTGGTGGCTGCGCTGGCCCTGCGTTCACTGCGCCCGACAGCCGGTCCAATGGCGGTTCCCGCTGCAGTAGTGCAGGCTTTGGTGCTGGTCGCCGGTGCAGTCATGATGTTCTCGCCTCAGAATGTGATCGAAAATCCACAAGGCAAGGAGGCCAAGATTGTCAACAACGTCCCTTTAGTGACTGATCCCAACAGTACCGACAATCGCTGGACGCAATACGGCCGCACGGGCCATAGTGATCGCTTTGGCCCGTTTGACCAGATCAAGCCGGACAATGTGGACAAACTGGACGTAGCCTGGACGTATCGTTCTGGCGCCGAAACCGGGGCACCCAACGAAGACCAGACCACACCGATCCAAGTGGGAGATTCACTCTACCTGTGCACACCGCAGAACAAGGTGATTGCGCTGAACGCCGAAACCGGCGAAGAACGCTGGACGTTTGACCCCAAACCCAAGCTGAGCCCCAGTTGGAACCGTTGCCGCGGCGTTGGGTATTATGAAGTAGCGCAAGAAGATAAATCGGCCAATGGCATGTGTGATGCGCGCATCATTACCACCGACAAGCAGGCCCGCCTGTGGGCTGTGGATGCCAAAACCGGCGAACTGTGTCCCGGCTTCGGCGATAGTGGCCAGGGATATACGGATCTGAGCAATGGCATGGGTGAATACCCAGATTTCTACTATATGCCGACCTCGCAACCGCTGGTCGCTGGTGATCGCGTCATTATCGGCGGCTGGGTCTGGGACGGCAAACAAACCCATGAACCCTCCGGCGTAGTGCGCGCCTTCAACGCCAAGGACGGCTCGCTAGACTGGGCGTGGGATCTGGGTAACCCGGACATTACAAAATTGCCGCCGCAAGGACAAACCTATACCCAGGGCACACCCAATTTCTGGACTCATGGGGCCTATGATGAAAAACTGGGCCTGATCTATCTGCCCCTGGGCAACGCCACGCCTGACTTCTGGGCGGAACACCGCGATGATGTCATGAACAAGAACGCCTCGTCCGTGGTTGCCCTGAACGCCGAAACAGGCCGCCGCGTATGGCAGTTCCAGTCTGTGCATCTGGATACCTGGGACTATGATAATGGTACCCCACCGACACTGGTCGACGTACCTGACGGCAAGGGCGGCAATACGCCCGCGCTGGTACTGGCGACCAAGACTCATCAGCTTTTTCTGCTGGATCGCACCACTGGCAAGCCGCTAGCCGCAGTAGAAGAGCGCCCTGCTCCGCAACAAACGATGGAAGGAGACGCACCCGCTTCGCCGACCCAGCCGTGGTCGGCCGGCATGCCTCAGTTGGGCCACGTAGGCATGACTGAAAAAGACATGTGGGGCGCCACCATGTTTGACCAGCTGTTCTGCCGCATCAAATTCAAACAATTGGCTTACGAGGGACCTTACACCAAAATCACCAACAAGCCCACATTGGTATGGCCGGGCTACTATGGTGGCTTTAACTGGGGCGGCCACGCTTATGATCCGCGTACCAATATGCTGATTGTCAATGACATCAACATGCCGCAGATTGTTTTCCTGGAACCACAGGAAACGGCCGAAGCCAAAACAAAGGAACTCAACGCCCGTGACATTACCAAGGCGAACTGGTCCAACTCGCATGTACAGGATGGTACTCCTTACCAGGCGATTCGAGGCTCCTTCAATTCGTTCCTGGGTTTGCCTTGCCACCAGCCTTCGTGGGGTAACCTGACCGGTGTCGACCTGAACACCAAAACGATTGCCTGGCAGGTTCCGCTGGGCACGGTTGAAGACAGCCGCCTGATGGGTGTGCGCACCAGTCTGCCTATACCGCTAGGCATGCCTTCACTGTCCGGCCCCATGGCCACCGCTGGTGGCCTGACTTTCTACGCAGGCACTCAGGATTATTACCTGCGCGCATTCGATAGCAGCACCGGTAAGCAAGTATGGAAATCCCGTCTGCCTGTCGGTTCGCAAGCGACGCCAATGACCTATCTGTCGCCAGAATCCGGTCGGCAATTTGTTGTTGTGGTTGCCGGCGGCGCACGCATGACACCCGAAAAAGGGGATTATGTAATCGGATATGCGTTGCCTAAAAAATAATTAGATATCGGATTAGCAGTTATTCGTGCAGGGAGCGGTATTCACGGCGCTCCCTGCACTCCAGTTTCCACTAACCGTTTCGCATTATTAAATAGACGCTTCAGTTATCGCATTCGCGATACTATCCGATTCAATCGCAACTCGGCCCCCTTCACCCTTGAACGTAAAGCGTTGCCTCATCCTACTGAACCGGCGCCGCCGGGTGAGAAAATGCCAGGATACTGAAACACGCGCAATGGCATCCGACGCCAGGACGCGTTATCTGCGCTTTTTAGTCCAGCGAAATTCGGTTGTTTTCTATCACTGTCTTCCACTTGGCGCGATCCTCGTCAACAAACTGGTCGACCTGTTTCTGCTTTCGTGGTTGCTGTATATAAAGACCCAGCGTCTCGAATCGTTTCTGGAATGATTCATTCTTTAGCGTAGTGTCGATCGCCGTCCTGAGCGCGTTCACCACAGTATCGGGCGTTCTTTTGGGTACGGCAATACCGAACCAGGTCGATGCCTGATAGTTGGTCTTGCCTATTTCCGATACGCTTGGCACATTGGGCAGAACATCAAGACGCTTGGGCGAGGTGACGGCCAGCGCCCTGATTTTCCCGTCCTTGATGAGCGGCAACGAAGTACTGATAACGTCGATCATCAATTGCGTATCATTGCTCATGAGTGAGGTCAACGCCGGCGCACTGCCATTATAGGGAACGTGAGTTGCCTTGATGCCATATTGCCCGAGCAACAATTCGGTGGCCAGATGCAAGGGGTTGCCATTTCCCACGGATGCATAGTTAAGCTTTCCTGGATGCTGCTTGGCGTAGTCTACAAACTTCTGCATGCTATCCAGGCCAGATTTTTCATTTGTGATTACAACGAGCGGGATGTCGGCAACGATGGAAACGATACGATAATCGCGTTCGGGATCATAAGGAAATTTCTTGTAAAGCAGTGGGTTGAGCACCATGCTGGAATTGCTTGCCAGAAAAAGGGTATAGCCATCGGCTGGCGAGCGCGCCACCTGGGTTGCGCCTATTTTGGTGCTGGCCCCGGGCTTGTTTTCCACTACCACAGCTTGTCCGAGCGCCTGACCCAAGTTTTGCGCCAGCGCCCGCGCCAACTGGTCCGCCGCGCCTGCCGGCGTATACGGCACGACCAGTTTGATGGGCTTATCTGGATAGGCGGCGAAGGCTGGCGCAGCCACGCCCAGGCCGAATGTAGTAGCAATAATGATGTTTGCAATGCGTTGATTCATGATCAGTCTCCTTGGTTATTCGTTTTGCCACTCAAAGGGCTTTTTTTTCCATCACGCGATGACATTCGTATTAGACTTTCCTGCTGTGGCCAGCCCAGTATTTATCGCGTAGCAAACGCTTGTATATTTTCCCGGAGTCATCTCTGGGCAAGGCTGCATCGATAAGGAACTGGCGCGGAATCTTGAATTTGGCCATGCGCGACTGCAACCAGCATCCGATCGCCTGGGGGTCCAGGACTTGACCGGCTTGCGGTTGTACAAACGCAAGAAGCGACTCGCCGAACTCGGCATCGGGGATACCGATAACCGCGCAATCGGCGATGCCTTCATATTGCAAGAGCTGGTGTTCGACTTCGGCAGGATAGATATTGACCCCACCGGAGATCACCATGTCGGTTTTACGGTCGCAAACAAATAAAAAGCCATCTTCGTCCAGGTAGCCGATATCACCCAGGCTGATGAGTCCCTCTTTATCGATCTCGTTGCGCGCCTGCGGATTATTGCGGTAATGAAAATCAGCATACGCCGGTTGCCGGACATAGATATAACCGGCGACACCGGGTGCGCACTCGACCCCGTCCTCGTCGTAAATTCTGATCACGGCTTCGCCCACCGGCTTGCCCGCGCTGCCCGGCTTTGCCAGGGCCTGATGCGAGTCCAGCAACGTAATTAAGCCGGCTTCGCTGGAGGCATAGGTTTCATAAACAATGGGACCTAACCAATCGATCATTGCCCGCTTGATGTCGGGTGCACAAGGGGCGCCCGTAGAAGCGACAAATCGCAGTGAACTGAGGTCATAGCGCTGGCGCGACTGCTGGTCGAGCTTGAGCATGCGCACATACATGATCGGTACAAGGTACAGAACTTCAATGCGGTAAGCCTGCACCAGTTGCAACACCTCCAAAGGGTCGAACCGGTCTGTCAATACAAAGGTATCGCACATTTGCAGTGCATTCTGGGCAAACAGACTGGGCGCGCTGTGATAAATGGGCGCTGGCAGCAATGCCCGGCACCCCTGGACCAGGCCGAACGTTTGTTGCAGCAATTGTTGCGCCGCCCGCTTGCGCTCGGCAGCAATCTCCGGCGGAAATACGTGCCTGACTACGCCCTTTGGCTTACCGGTCGTGCCTGACGTATAGGCCATGTGCCCGCGCGGCGCGGCAGCGTATTGGTCGCTTTCGGGAAACCCATCGCGCCAGCGTGCATAGGGCAATGGCGCGTTCGCCTCACCATTACAGGCGGGATGTTCACCCACAATCAACACCGACATGTAAGGTGGCACCACCGCTTGTATGCAGTCCCAGAAATCGGTATGCACGATGAGCACTCGCGCACCGCTATCGTTAAGCAAAAAACCGACTTCCGCTGCAGCAAAATGCCAATTGACCGGACAGTAGGTCGTGCCGATCTGCCGGCTGGCGTCGATGGCCTCAAGAAACGCTTCGCTATTGCGCAACATGATCGCAAACGTGTCGCCTGGCTTGAGGCCAAGAGCACGCAGGCCGGATGCCAGCTTGCGGGCTCGTGACTGATGCACTGTCTTGCTGGTTTTTCTATCCTGGACAACAATCATCGATTCCATTGTTGCTCCTTATCCTTAGCTCTGCGCATCGGGGGTCGTTCGCGCCTGGATGCGTTCACGGGCAACCTGCCAGTCGTTTTTATTCCATTCGAAATACTGCTTGAAGTACGCACCGTTAGCCAGCCAGTCACCACCGTCCAGGGCGATGGTCTGGCCGTTGAGCCAGCTGTTTTCCGGACATAGCAAAAAGGTCGCCAGATTGGCAATGTCGCTGAACTGACCAAGACGTTGCATGGGATTCTGGCTGACCAGCGCATCGGTATTGCTCTCGGTAGGACGTAACCGTGCCGCTGCTCCCTCAGTTGGAATGACTCCCGGGGCGATGGCATTGAATCGAATGCCATGACGCCCCCATTCGATGGCCAGCGATTTGGTCATGGTATCGACGGCAGATTTGGACATGGCCGAAGGCACGACAAAGGGTGACCCGGTCCAGACCCAGGTGACGACGATGGATACCACCGAGCCGGGATGTTGTGTGGCAATCCAGCGTTTACCAACCGCCTGGGTGACATAAAATGTGCCATTGAGCACCGTTTCGGTAATCGCCTTGAAACCATTGACCGAAATATCCTCGGTCGGACAAATGAAGTTCCCGGCCGCATTGTTGATTAAGGCATCCACGCCACCATGCTCGTCCCAGATATGCTGAACCATTTGGTCAACTTTGTCTGAATCCCTGATATCGACCGAATGTACAAAAACGCGACTGTCCGCAAAGCGTGTCTGCAAATTGGCGGCGGCCTGTTCCAGCACGTGTTGCCGGCGCCCGCAGAGATGCACCTGTGCCCCAAGGCTGACCAGCTTTTCGGCCATGGCCAGCCCCAGACCAGTTCCGCCTCCCGTGACCAGCACGCGCTGCCCTTGAAATAGATTTTCTGAAAAAATTTGGTTTTGCATGGGTTGCCTCCTGTGCAGACGAGTGTAGCAACGCCATCTGCTGGCAACAATGCGGATAAATAGCTAATATATGTTTCCTGGCAGTTGACAATAAAAACACGGAGATTCCCGCCTGAAATTCGACCCACCAGGAAAAGGAGCATGATGGACAACTACAGTGAGCTGGACCTGAACCTGATCCGTTTGTTCGTGACGATCATTGACACCGGCACGCTCAGCGAGGCGGCAAAACGCCACCACATTACCAAGTCACACGTGAGCAAGAGCCTGAAGCGACTGGAGGCGCAGTTGAATACCCAGCTGATTCGCCGGTCAACCCGGCGCCTGGAACTCACCCAGCAGGGTGAGGTGCTGTACCAGCACGGGCTGGGTATATTGCGTGAACTGGAAGCTGCAACCAACCAAATGTTAATGCTGGGCGCAGAGCCGACCGGCACCGTAAGACTAAGCGTACCAACCGGTTTGGGGGAGCTCATCCTGCAACCGATTTTGATCGATTTCAAGAAAGCCTATCCGCGACTTAATCTGCACATCATGTTTTCGAATCGCGTAAACGATCTGATTGAATCCAGGGTAGATATCGCCTTGCGGGTCGTAGCCCAGCCTCCCCAGGATTATGTCGCAAAGAAAGTGTGTGACGTGCAGTGGCGCCTTTGCGCCTCTGCGGGCTATCTGGCGGCGCACAGCACCGCAGCGCAGGACCCGCAGCAGATTGCACAGCTGCAATTCATTTGTTCGTCGAACCGGCGTTTCCACGAGCAGATTATGCTGGAAAACGGCAAGACTTCAACAAGGCTGAAGCTCAACCCTGGCCTGCAGTCGGAGAACTTCCGCTTTTTGCTCACCGCCGCCAAAAACGATCTTGGCGTAGCGCTATTGCCCAGTTACGTTGTTGCGCGCGATGTGGCTGACGGCAATCTTCAGTTGGTATTGCCACAATATCGAATCGCCGGCATTGACGCGACGCTTTATATCCTGACGACAGCCAGGCCACACTTGGCATCGGCCGCCATCAAGACATTGACGCAATACCTGCAGGCGCAGCTCAAAACGGTATTCAGTGAATGAATGCCAGCCCGACGCAGTACGAGAGCCTTAAAAACCGAGGTAGGAAAGCATTAAAAAAAAGCCGCTCAGCAACAACCATTGAACCATGCAAATTGATCCATCTGCTTTATGCCGCGCTCAGGCCGCCGTCGACCGTCAGCACCTGCCCGGTGATCCACCCGGCCTCGGGGCAGGCAAGCGCAACAATCCAGCCAGCCACATCGATCGGTAGCCCGCGCCTGCCCAGCGGAATGAGGGCACGCTCTTCGGACTTGACCTGCGCTATCTGCTCGGCCGACAGCTTCATTCTTTCGGACAGAAAATCAGTTTCCGTCGGCCCTGCGGCAACGGCGTTCACGCGTATACCATCAGGGGCCAGCTCAAGCGCCCAGCAACGGGTCATATGTTCAAGCGCTGCCTTGCTGGCTGCGTAATGCGACAGCGCCGCTGCAGCCTTGTGCCCAAAGGTGCTCGACACATTGATAATATTGCCCACTGACTGTTTCAGGTACGGTAATGCGGCAGTTGCCAGCAAAGACGGGCCGATAACGTTGACAGAAAAGATGTCGCTGATCTGCTCAGCACCGGCTTCTGAAAGCGGCAGGATGGCACCTGCGCCTGCATTGTTGACCAGCACGTCCAGACGCCCATGGCGACGCATGACTTCGTCGATGGTTCGCATGGCATCGCCGGGCTTGCCCGCGTCTGCCACCAGATGATCAATGCCCGGTACGGTCTGTGCAGACTGCGCCAGGGCAACTGGCCTGCGTCCGGTAATAACAACCTGTGCGCCGCCAGCGGCAAACTTTGCGGCGGCCGCAAGACCGATGCCAGCGCCGCCACCGGTGATCAGTACAACCTTATTTTCGAATGGATTCATCGTTTTTCTCAAAATAAAAATAGGGGTCAAGGAACTGGGCCGGGCAGGCAGACTCCGGCACTAGCGCTTGTCTGTCTCATCCAGACAAGCCAGCGCGACGGTATTGGTGATGCCTTGTCGCGCCATTTTTGTATATGGACAGAAGCGCTCAGTATTGCGCACCAGCTCCTGCGCAAGGGTGCGCTCCACACCCGGCAGAAGAATACGGGTGTACGCGATCAGCATAAACAAGCCATCGATCGGATCGCGGCTGAAGTCGACCGTGACCTGCACCGAACTGCCGGCAATAGGAATGCCCGCACGAGCGGCCAGCAGGCTTAGCGCGCCATGAAAACAGGCGGCATAGCCAGCCGCGAATAACTGCTCCGGATTGGTTCCCCCGCCCGGCCCGCCAAGCGCGGCAGGCAGGCGCAAATCCAGATCAAGACAGCCATCATCAGAACGGGCAATGCCCGAGGCGCGCCCGTGCCCGGCATCACCCCCCGTTACGGTCACGCAGGTGGAGTACAGCGTCCTGGCTTCGCACCCATGATAGGCGTCGAGCAAGGACAAAGACGGCGGTTGCAGATCAGCCATGCGATGTGGTGCTCTTCTTATGTCGACAACTGTGATTGAGCGAACCAGGCATCAAAATTTGTCGCTCCAAGGCGCGGATTGGCCGTGCCTGGAATAAGCGAATTTTCGCTGAGCTGGGCACCGAAATACAGGGCCTGTGCATCTTCCACTACCGTGCGCGAATCAGCGCTTGCCTGCAGGTAACGTTGCACCATGTCTGAAAATCTCATGCGTTCTGGACCGGCGATTTCCACGCTCCCATTGAATGGCGCCCCCAGCGCATAGTCCACCACTGCCGCAGCCACGTCATCCGAAGCGATAGGCTGGAAAAACGCGGGGGAAATACGCACTGTCTGGCCCTCGCCGCCAGCCTGCGCAATACTGCGCAGAAATTCGAAAAATTGTGTTGATTGCACAATGGTATAAGGCACACCTGATTCGCGTATTAGTTTTTCCTGTACCAGCTTGCCGCGAAAATAGCCGCTTTGTGTCAATTTCTCGGTGCCCACAACAGATAATGCCACGTGGTGCTGTACGCCTGCGGCGCGCTCGGCGGCAAGCAGATTACGCCCGGACGTTTCAAAGAAAGCGAGCACATCCTGATCTGCAAACGATGGCGAATTGGCAAGGTCGATGACGATATTGGTGTCTTGCATGGCTTGCGCCAGGCCTTCACCCGTAATGGTATTGATTCCTGTTGAAGGTGCTGCCGCAATGACCTGATGTCCTTGTGCTTGCAGCGTATTCACTACTTTTCTACCGATAAGGCCGGTACCGCCGACGACGACGATTTTCATGGAATGCTCCTGCGTTGATGTATACAGCAAATTCTAGGGCGAAGTGCAATGTCGCGGTAGCGCCGCAGAAGGCCTCACGGTGTTGCACCAGGCGCATCAATGCTAATGGGTCGCGATGCGATCGGGATTGCCAGCGCATCCATGCAATTGAGGTCAAGTGCACGCGTGTGTTCGGCAATATGGTCGACAAACACGCGAATTCTGGCCGGCAGTTGCTTGCGGCTTAAATAACAGACATAGTGACCGCCGTCATCGGGTGCATGCTGGGCCAGACAGTTCAGCAGTTTATGACGCCTGAACAAATCGCACACCAGGTATCCGGGAAGCTGGGCGATACCCTGACCCTGCAGCACTGCCTGCAGTATCAGATCAAGATCATTGAATGTATGCTGGCCTGGCAGCATACGCCGGTGAGTCAGGCCGTCTATCTTGAATTCCCATTCCCTGATGCGGCCCAGCGCATTACGAAAATTGATACAGCGATGACTGGCCAGCTCGTCCACATGGCGCGGCAGACCGTAAGCCTGAGCATAGGCGGGCGAAGCGCAAACGAACATTTGCATCGGGATAAGTTGTCGTGCAATGATGTCGCTGTCCTGCATCCGGCCATCGCGAAAGGAAACATCTATGCGATCGGCCGTGAAGTCAGCAGGGCGAACATCGAGCAGTAATTCAAGTGTGATAGCCGGATATTGCGCATGAAAACTTTGCAGCAGCGGTGCGATTACCTTGCGTCCGAACCCGGGGCTGGCATGGATGCGCAGATGACCTTGCGCCGGACCATTGCGCAATTCACGCATCTCTTGCAGCGCATGAACAATTCGCTCCACGCCAGGTTGGCAGTTCTCATAAAACAATTCGCCTTCGCGGGTCAGCGATGTGCTGCGCGTCGTGCGTTGAAACAGGCGTGTATCGATCTGCGCTTCAAGCTTTTGTACACTGCGGCTGACGGCCGAGCGACCGATGCCCAGCCGGTCTGCCGCCCGGGAAAAACTGCCTTCGTTGGCAACAGCCAGAAAAGCCACTACCCCGGCGTAACTAGTGACAAAGCTGCTGGCAAGCGCATCAGCGCCCGGGCCGATCTGGCGCGATTGTTCGGTTGGCACTGGAGGAAAGGTCGTAGTATCCATACTGAACCAGACGTATGAACAACACGATTTGTGACAGCAATTGCCGCCTTTGCTCCATTATTACAATTGCTTGCAACAGGCAGACTAATGCGCCGGGATAAAAAACGGAACGTTCTGGTCCTTCAATAACACCACCACGAATTTTGCCGGCTTGGTCTGGCTCGCATTGCGTCCAACCGTATGGATGTCGTTTGGCCCTTCATAAAAGCTTTGACCGGGACCCAGCGTCACTGCCTTGCCGCCCTTGACCTGCATGACAATAGTGCCCTCCTGAACATAGACAAAGCTGTGGGCGTTATGCCGATGCACCGGATCGACCGCACCCGGCGGGTAGTCAACCGTAATCATCAGCACTTCCTTGCCGGGATAGTCGGCCAGCGGTTCGGTCATGACCTTGTTGACCACCGCTGCGGGTGGCGCTGCCTGGGCAATGCCCGTATGGATGACCGGGACCATGGCCAGGGTAAGTACAACATGTTTCAGACTAAGCATAATAGCGTCCCAGAAAAACGGCCCGGGCAAATGGCCCGAACGCCGATCAGGTGAATGAGAAGAGGCCCGATGATCGGGCGCTGAATACGGCAGCAGGCCGCATACCAGCATCGTAGACAACAAGCGGGCGAGGCGGTAGACAGGCTGAAGGGATCACCGTGTTGCCCGACAGGCACCAAACACCCAGGGTGCTGGTCGCGCCGGGAGCGCAAGCGCGAATCAGCGTTGCATCGCTGCGGTAGCAATGCGTACGAGCTTGTCGGGATTGCGCTGGACATAAATGCGGTTGATGCGCTCACCGTCCACTTCGAACAGCAACGCCGATTCAAGCTGGCCCTGGATGTAACGCAACAAGGCCCATTGGTGATTGAGCACAACCATCTGAATATGAAGTCCGGTCTTGTAGCGCAGCGATGCAGCCATAAATAGCTGCGCAATACGCCGTCCGCCAACCATGGGTTTGGGAAAACTGGTCACTTTGCCACCACCGTCGCCCATCAGCACGGCATCTTCGGCCAGCAGTGCGTTGATTCCTGCGAAGTCGCCACGCTCGAGCACCTGTGCGAAGGTTTGTAGCAGGCGATGGTGCGTTTCACGCGGCACGGTAAACCGCGGCTGCTCATTGCGCAGCTGCGTGCGCGCCCGACTCACCAGTTGTCGACAGGCTGCCTGTGTTTTTCCAAGAATTTGCGCGATCTGGTCGTAGTCCGCGTCAAAAACCTCATGCAAAAGAAAGGCTGCACGCGCTTCAGGTGTCAAGCGTTCGAGCAGCATCAGATAAGCCATGGACACATCGTCCGCGCGTTCGCTGATCTGTTCAGGTGTGGGCGGCGATTCCGTCATGAATGGCTCGGGCAGCCAGATGCCGGCATAATGCTCGCGCTGAGACTTGGCTGCGCGCAGCCGGTCTATGGACAAGCGTGTCGTTACCGCCACGAGCCAGGCTTCTACATTCTCAATGTGGTCCTGCACTGCGCCATGCCAACGCAACCAGGCGTCCTGCACGACATCTTCTGCTTCGGCAACCGATCCCAGCATGCGATAGGCGATTTTCTGCAATCGTGGGCGTAGCTCATTGAAAGTGCGCGCAATATCGTCCATGGATCATTGACCGTGGTGGTGACCGCTTCGGGGGTGAACGGGTCTCAATAGTATCCGTGCAAGCCGGTTTTGTCTATGAATGTGCTTGCGATGGCGCAGGTGCGTCATACGCGGTGAAGCACAATAAACCGGTTGCTAAATACTTGCATTATGTAATAATGTCGACACTGAAACTTGATTGCGACCATGCTGAAGCGATCGCCATGCCAACGGCGTCCAAATTCCCATGGCATACGGTCATGTCCTAAAAGTATGGAAAGCAAGCCTGTCGCAAACCGGCAGCGAACATGCAGGTCTTTACTTGCTCGACCGAGCGCAGCCCTGAAGCGCTAAAACTACAGTATATTTCGCGGACAGCATTGCAATAACTAAATGAACAACCAATTTACCCCCTCCAGTACCCTACGCACATTACCCATACAAATTTCGGATCAAATTTCTGAACGAATTATTGATGGTAGCTTCGAATCTGGCGAGCGTTTGCGCGAAGTTGAATTGGCGGAGTCATTCGGTGTGAGCCGTGCGACCATCCGCGAGGCCCTTCGTCTGTTGGAGCAGCGTGGTTTAGTCCAAATAAAGCCGCAGCGCGGCGCGCATGTCACTCAACTTTCATTGAAGGAACTCGAAGATCTCTTTGAAGTGCGAGCGTCTTTGCTCTCGAGTGCCTCTCGACTGGCCGCAGAGCGTATACACCCAGACAGCGCCAGAGCGTTAAATTCGTATCTTGCTCGTCTTGAAGAAAACACTGCTGATTCTGCCCGGTACTCGGCAATCAGCGGGGAGATGGTCGCTCTCATTGCAGCCATTTCCGAAAATGAAATACTGGCCCACTATATCAGTGACTTCGCTCAGCGAATTGGGCGATATGTGAGAATGGGCCTTCAAAGCGAAGAACGCAGACAGGCATCTCTGCGCACATGGGTTCGACTGGTGGATTTTATTGTGCAAGGAGATGGGCCGAATGCAGCGGAAGAGCATCGCCGCCTAGCCCTCGAGAACAGGGATGGCGCACTTAAGGCACTCCAGGAAGGGCAAAAAATGTCTTCCCTTGCGGGTGACGAAACTTAAGACTTAATTAAATTGTTGATAAAAAGAATCGCATGTGATTAAATGTCGACATTATAAATGTAGAACATATTAATGGAGATGATGATGGGAATAAACAGATTATTCAAGCTGCTATTTACGAGTCTTGCGCTGGTGTCCTTCAATAACCAGGCGTGGGCTCAGGAAAAGCCGGTATTGAAAACACCCGTAATGGCCATAGTGCCTTTCAGCCCTGGAGCATTGATAGACATCATCGCCAGGATTTATTCGGAAGCTTTGTCCAAGCGCATCGGGCAGCCCGTCGTGGTAGAAAACCGTCCCGGTGCCGGAGGCATGGTTGGAACCCAGCGGCTACTGACCGAAGACCTCGCTCGCAATACTTTGTTATTTGTATCTTCGTCCTATGCCGTCAATCCTTCCGTGCAGGAAAACCTGCCGTTCGACACGCTCAAGGATCTGTCGGGCGTTGCCTCCATCGCCTATTCTCCAACGCTGGTCGTCGTCAATCCCAAGAGCCCCTACAAAACATTGCAAGACTTGATCGCGGCAGCAAAAAAGAAGGACGCATACCTGACTTACGGCTCAGCGGGTGTCAATTCTGCGACCGATCTTGTTGGCCGATACTTCAACCAGGAAGCAGGAATCCAGCTTGAGCACGTTCCATATAAAGGTGTGCAGGAAGGCGTGGCCGAAGTCGTTGCAGGCCGCATTGATGTGTCTTTTGCGCCGATCGCCCTGGCCATGCCCTATATCAAGGACGGCAGGCTCAAGGCGATAGGAATAACCAGTGAACGCCGCTCAGACATACTGCCCAACGTACCAACCGTTAGCGAGCAAGGCGTTGCCGACTTTGACTATGCGATTTGGTATGGCGTCATTATGAACGCGAAGACACCCGCTCCAATGAAAGCATATATGGCTGAGCAGATCAGTGCAGTGAACGATAACCCCGATGTAAAGCGCAAGCTTGAACAGCAAGGGCTGATTACCCGAACCTTATCGCTCAGCGAATTTGACGCATATATCAAGCAGGAAATAGAAAAATTCCGAAAAATCCTTAAACCAATCCATTGAATTACCGTACAACAGAAGGAATTTGAAATGAATACTCTTACAGGCGGGCAAGCCGTCGTCAAAGCATTGCAAACTCAAGGATCAGACGTCGTCTTTGGCCTGATTGGTTCGGCCGGAATGGAAATTTTCGATGCCCTTTACGATGCGCAGGATATCCGTTTCATCGGTGTTCGCGATGAACGAACGGGTGTACACATGGCCGATGGTTACGCCAGATCAACCGGTAAGGCGGGTGTCTTTCTGGCAGGCCAGAATGGCCCGGGTGCAACAAATCTGGTAACCGGGCTTGCACAGGCACACGCGGCCTATTCACCGGTTATCGCGCTTGCCGGCTCCCTCTCTTCAGGACACGTCTATCGCGATGCGTTCCAGGAAGTGGACCAACAGTCTCTATTCAAACCGGTTACAAAAAAAACGTTCACGCTGACACAAACTGCCCGTATTCCGGAGATGATCGGCGAATGCTTTCGTGCCGCCCTGTCGCCACGACAGGGCCCCGTACTGCTCAATTTACCTCGAGATCTGCTGGCCGAATCACTTCCTGCAGATAGCTACCCCGATACCGGTCCGGCCTATATCGCCGATACATCCACAGGTTCGCCCCAAACGATTATGGCGGCGGCGGAGCTATTGCGCAACGCTCAACGCCCGCTGATCATTGTAGGTGGCGGAGTAAAAAATGGACGACATCAAGCTGACGTCGTTCGCCTGGCGGAGCTGCTCAATGCACCAGTGGCCATGTCTCCCGGGCATGGCGATGCATTTCCGTATGCGCACCCGCTGTATGCCGGTCAGGTCGGCCCGCGAGGCAATGCTGTCGCTTCTGATCTGGCAAAACAGGCCGACGTTATCCTGGCGCTAGGTACCCGACTAGGCTTTAACACCACGTTCTATTTGCGTGAAAGCCTGAATCCATCTGCAAAAATTATCCAGACAGATACTGAAGCGACGGCCATCGGACGGTTTTGTCCAATCGCTATCGGCATCCAGGGAAATGCCGGTTGCATATCGGAGGGATTAATCTGCGCATTGGCGGATCATAAGGTGGGCACGGAAACTGAGCACTGGACAAAGACATTTGCCGGGCGTCGTACCGCGCTGCTGAACATACGCGACCAGGAAAATGCTGCAGGCACAGATCCTATTCAGCCAGGCTTTCTCTTCAAAACGTTGCGCGACATCGCCCCGGACGATGCTATTTACACCATGGACGCGGGTACCCTTTGTCTTCAGGCTACCGATCAATTACGTTACATGCAAACGCCTTCTTTGTTCACGCCGCTGGACTTCGGGCTGGTAGGTTTCTCTTATGCTTGCGGCCTGGGCGCAAAAATCGGACAACCTGATCGTACGGTGATCAGTCTGATGGGTGACGGCGGGTTTGGCATGGCATGCAGCGAACTTGGTACCGCAGTTGAGAACGGTATCAATACTGTTTGTATTGTCATGAATAACGGATGCTGGGGCGCAGAAAAAGCGTATCAACGCGATTTTTTCGGGCAGCGTTATATTGGCGCCGACGTGACCAACCCCCCGTTTGACAAGCTTGCTGAACTGTGGGGAGCCAAGGGCTTTAAGGTAAATCATGCTGCGGAACTGGCAGAAGTCGTAACAGCGGCTATTGAGTGCGGCCGTCCGGCTGTGGTGGATGTGCGCGTCGATCCTGCAGCACTGTTCAGTTTCCGCAAGGATTCGTTCAAAAACAGGGCTGGCAAATAAAATGGCTGCGGAATCGTTTGATTACATTGTCGTTGGGGCCGGCTCCGCCGGCTGCGTGCTGGCCAATCGACTCAGCGAAAACGGGAAGTTTAATGTTTTATTACTGGAGGGTGGCGGCGAAGATAACAACATCTGGATTCACATTCCTCTGGGCGTTGGCAAACTTCTGACGAATGAAAAATTTGTCTGGCCTTTCAGGACCGAGCCACAACCTCACATGGAAGGCAAGCAAATCTACTCGCCGCGAGGAAAGGTTCTGGGCGGTTCCAGCTGTTTGAATGGCATGGCCTATGTGTGGGGAGATCCGCAGGAATTCGATAGTTGGCAATCGCTTGGCGTTGACGGCTGGGATTACCAGACACTGCTGCCATATTTTGCAAAGATCGAAAGTAACTCTTATAGTGATCACCCTTTGCGGGGCAGCAATGGCCCAATCAAAATTACCGATAGGGCCAAACGCGAACCCGATACATTGTCAGATGCATATATAGCGGGATGTATTCAGGCCGGTATTGCCCCCACAGCCGACTACAATGCTGACAATTACGAAGGTGTACGCTACCTGGAACAAAGCGCCAGCGATGGCCGCAGATGGAGCACAGCACAAGGGTATCTGAAACCGGCCAGATCGCGAAAGAATCTGAGCGTGCGCACGCGTGCCCTAGTCAGAAAGGTAATAATAGAACAAGGGCGATGTGTAGGAGTTGAGTATGATTGGCAAGGGCAAATACAAATTGCCCATGCAGCAAAAGAGACAATCCTGAGCGCCGGCGCTATCCAGTCGCCCCAGTTGCTGGAACTGTCGGGTGTTGGCAATTCAACTTTGCTGGGCGAACTTGGCATTCCCGTAACCCATCATCTTCCTGCCGTGGGGGAGAATGTCAGCGACCACTTGCAGGTGAGATGTACGTTTCGCACCTCTGTGCCCGAGACGATCAATGATGTGATGCACAGCCCCTTGCATAAGCTCAGGGCGGGCTGGAAGTACATTACACAACGCAAGGGCTTGCTGGCAAGCACCTCGTCAACAGCTCATGCGATTACCCGAACCGCACCGGAATGCACTCGGCCGGACGTTATGATGCGTATTTATCACATCAGTGGCAAGGATCGGTACTCAAGGTCGGGCGTAGGCGGCATCGACCCCTACTCCGGATTTTCTCTGGGCGGATTCATGCTCTACCCCAAATCTCGAGGCTCGATTCACTGCAGTTCTGCAGATCCTTTGGCAGCGCCGCATATCCAACCCAATTATCTTGAACACGAAGAAGATCGCAAGACTGCGGTTGATTTGCTGCGGCTGATCCGTCACGTTGCAGCGCAGGAGGCAATGCGAAAAGTGATCGTCAACGAAGAACGGCCCGGTATAGAGGCAATGTCGGACCAAGCGCTGCTGAACTATATAAAAGAATCCGGACAGACTGCCTGGCACACTGTGGGTTCATGCAGCATGGGCAGGTCCGGTGCATCTGTCGTGGATTCAAAGTTGCGAGTCCATGGCGTGACCGGCCTGCGAGTTGCAGATATATCGATCATGCCTACCATCGCATCCTCAAATACCAATGCTCCGGCAATGATGATCGGAGAAAGGGCAGCTGAGTTCGTCCTGAACGATGCCGATAAATATTAAGGAAATAAATATGGTTACTAATCAGGCTATTCCAACGCCACAGTGCGAAGAGCATATTGCGAAAGGTGACTGGAACCCGCTGTGGGACCAATTGAGGGGGCTGGATCCTCAATTTATGGAGGCTTATTTGGCGTTCCGAAGTATTCCTCATAAAAATGGACCTCTGCCACAGAAATACAAGGAACTGGTAATGATCGCCATCAATGCTGCCACTACCCATCTGTACGGCCCCGGGGTACGCCGCCACATGCAGAATGCATTCAAGCACGGAGCTACGCGTGCAGAGATCCTGGAAGTGATTCAGCTGACCACGGTAATGGGAATTCATTCATGCAATCTGGCAATTCCGATTTTGATGGAAGAGACGACCCCGCAAGACTGATACCGAACTCAAGAGTCAATCACCACAAACGAAAAGGCCTCTCCAATATTTACAAACTGGGAAGGCCTTAATTTAACAACAATTCAGATAACTCAGTGAGTTATCTAAAAAGTGATATAAAAACTTATCGCTTACAACTTATCAGAAAACAATATCATTCCAGAGTTTAGAAAGGAATATCGTCGTCCATATCCATGATATTGGCCGCAGGCTTTTGCGCGGGGCGCTGCTGTTGCGGAGCCTGGCTGCGCTGCTGGGGGGCCTGGCGTTGTTGTGGAGCGGAATAAGAATCATCGCCACCAAAACCGCCATCATCCATGCCGCCAGTACCTGTACTTTCGCGTCCACCCAGCATTTGCATCTGGTCTGCCACGATTTCGGTTGAGAAACGGTCTGCGCCCGTGTCCTTGTCCTGCCACTTGCGGGTTTTCAGACGGCCTTCGACATAAACTGGACGGCCTTTCTTGAGGTATTCACCGGCGATTTCCGCCAGGCGGTTATAGAACACCACGCGATGCCATTCGGTTTCCTCACGGCGCTCGCCCGAATTCTTGTCCTTCCAGTTTGAGGTAGTGGCAATGGAGACGTTGCAGATGGCCGCGCCATCTGGAGAATAGCGCACTTCCGGGTCGCGTCCCAGATTGCCGACGAGTATGACTTTATTGACTGATGCCATGGTTAAATCCTGACTGTAGATGGTAATCAGGACAGTATCTTAACTGCCCTTACCGGCTTGCACAATTGGGTCATTATAGCCACCGCGGGCTTTACGTAGGAGATTTGAAGCTTCTGGCGGTAAAGAACCAGGCGGCAGCCAGCGCCGCGCCCATGAGAAAAACGGCCGGTACGCCCGTGTAGCGGGCCAGCAGGCCGCCTACCGCGCCCCCGGCGGCAACACCCAACGCCTGAGACATATTATAGAACCCAAGGGCCAGCCCCTTGTGCTCTACCGGGGCAACACGCGAAACCAGTGACGGCTGCAACGCTTCCAGAATATTAAATGCAACGAAATAGCCCACGAAGAGCACCACAATGGCAGTAAACGAATGGGTCGCAAAAGCCATAATGGCCATGACAATGGCCAGGCCGGCCACGCTCCACTCCAGGCTCTGCTTGTGCACGTGCCGTGTTTCCGTGTAGAAAACGACCGGCACCATGGCGACAAATGACGCCAGAATCACGGGTAGGTAGACTTTCCAGAGCGTACCGGTGGTCAACCCGCCCAGCCCGATCAGCAGTGGCGGCGCCACCACGAAAATGGACATCAGGATGCAGTGCAGGCAGAACACGCCAAAATTCAGTCGCAAGAGGTCGCCATTTTTCAGGACATCTTGCGCGCGTGATTGGATGGCGGGAGTCTGCAACGGCGCCACCGGCACAATAAAAGTGGCCAGCAGCAGGCTGACAAAGCCCAGCAGGGAAATAACCCAGAACAGGCCCGACAGGCCGCCATATTCAACCAGCAGGGGCGCGAGCACCAACGCCAGGGCAAACGAAATACCAATGGAGCCGCCCACCATGGCCATGGCGCGGGTGCGCACTTCAGGGCGCGTCGCGTCTGCCACCCAGGCGGTAATGGCCGCGGAAATGGCGCCCAGCCCCTGGATGGAACGGCCAATGACAACGCCGGTCACCGAATCACTAAGGGCGCAGACGATACCGCCGATAATGAACAGCACCATACCGGCAATAATCACGGGGCGTCGCCCGAAACGGTCCGAAGCCATGCCCAGCGGAATCTGCAAAATGGCCTGAGTCAGGCCATACGCGCCGATGGCCGCCCCCACGAGGGCTGCATTGCTGCCGCCGCTCAGGCTTTTGGCAGCATCGGCGAAAACAGGTGTCAGCAGAAACAGGCCCAGCATGCGAACCGCAAAAAGCAACGCCAGCGTCGTGCTGGCACGGCGTTCAGTGGGCGTAAGTTTGAGTTTAGCCGGTTTGGCAGCATCTGCTTGAGCGGGTTGACTTGGCGCAGCGGAATTCATTCAGCAAATAAAAAGACAAAGTGGGAGGAAGGTATAACTGGTATTGACACCTGCGTTATAGTAATGGATTAGTCCGAGAAAAACCCAGTTCGTTCAACAGGAAAAGATAATTTCATGGATGCCATCCGCATTCGCGGTGCCCGTACGCATAATTTAAAAAATGTGTCGCTCGACCTCCCCCGTCATAAACTGGTCGTTCTGACCGGTTTATCCGGTTCAGGCAAGTCTTCGCTTGCCTTTGACACATTGTACGCAGAAGGGCAGCGCCGCTATGTGGAAAGCCTGTCGGCCTATGCCCGGCAGTTCCTGCAACTAATGGACAAGCCCGACGTGGACCTGATCGAAGGCCTGTCGCCGGCGATCTCCATTGAACAGAAGGCGGCGGGCCATAACCCCCGCTCCACTGTAGGCACCATTACCGAGATTCACGATTATTTGCGGCTGCTGTACGCCCGCGTGGGCACGCCCTACTGCCCCGTACATGGCGAACCCCTGCAGGCGCAGTCGGTTGCGCATATGGTGGACCACATTCTGGCCATGACTGCCGATACGCGCATTGCCATCCTGGCCCCCATCGCCCGGGAACGCAAGGGCAGCTATGAAGACGATTTTGCCCAGTTGCAGGCGCAGGGCTTTGTACGGGTGCGCATCAACGGCCAGATGACCGAATTGGAGCCGCCACCCGTTCTGAACAAAAATGAAAAGCACTCGATCGATGTGGTCATTGACCGCCTGCGAGTGCGTGAAGAAAGCAAGCAGCGCCTGGCCGAAAGCATAGAAACCGCACTCAAGCTGGCAGATGGTCGCGTGCTGGTGCTGGATATGGACAATGAACGCGAACAACCGTTTTCCATTCGCTATGCCTGTCCGATCTGCAACCATGCCCTGGCAGAGCTGGAACCACGCCTGTTCAGCTTTAACAACCCGGTGGGCGCCTGTCCGACATGCGACGGCCTGGGGCATACCTGGTTCTTTGATCCGAAACGGGTCGTGGCCTTCCCGACCTTGAGTTTGTCCAGCGGCGCCATCAAGGGATGGGACAAGCGCAACGCGTTTACCCACTCTCTGCTGACCAGTCTGGCGGCGCATTACGAATTCGACATGGATGTGCCTTTTGAAGAACTGCCGCCCGCGATCCAGAAGACGGTGCTGTATGGGTCGGGCAGCGAAGAAATTTCATTTGTGTATCTGAACGACAAGGGCCGCGGCTCGGTCAAAAAACATGCGTTCGAGGGCATTCTTCCCAATCTGGAGCGTCGCTGGAAGGAAACCGATTCCAATACCGTGCGCGAAGAACTGGGCAAGTACCGCAGCCTGCAGGTCTGCCCCGATTGCGGCGGCTCGCGCCTGCGCGAAGATGCCCGGCATGTGCTAATCGGTAATGAACCACGCGGCGGTTCGCGAGTGGGCATGGCGATCTATGAAGTGGAGGCAATGGCGCTGTCCGAATGCCTGCACTGGTTTGAAAACCTGAACCTGACCGGATCCAAGCAGGAAATTGCTGACAGGATTGTGCGGGAAATCCGTGCCAGGCTTGAGTTTCTGAACAATGTAGGGCTCAATTACCTGTCGCTTGACCGCAGCGCAGACACCATTTCCGGGGGCGAGGCGCAGCGTATCCGGCTGGCCAGCCAGATCGGATCAGGGCTGACAGGCGTCATGTATGTACTGGACGAACCCTCTATCGGGCTGCACCAGCGCGATAATGACCGGCTGATCAAGACCCTTGCGCATTTGCGCGACCTGGGCAACAGCGTGATTGTGGTCGAGCATGATGAAGACATGATCCGCTCGGCAGACTGGGTGGTGGACATGGGCCCGGGTGCAGGTGAACACGGCGGCCAGATTATTGCCTCCGGCACCCCGGACCAGATTGCCAATGATCAAGCGTCGCTGACCGGGGCTTACTTGAGCGGGCGCATGCGCATCAAGGCGCATAACCCGCGTAAGCTGGACAAGGAGCAGGCATGGCTGAAAATACGCGGCTGCTCGGGCAACAATCTGAAAAACGTCGAACTGCAGGTGCCTGCTGGCAAACTGGTGTGCGTCACGGGCGTATCCGGTTCAGGTAAATCCACTCTGATCAACGACACGCTGGCAACGCTGATGGCGCACGAACTGCACCGAGCCCAGACCGAGCCCGCCCCCTTTACGTCGGTAGAGGGGCTGGATCACTTTGACAAGATCATCAATGTGGATCAAAGCCCTATCGGTCGCACGCCGCGCAGCAACCCAGCCACGTATACCGGGCTATTCACGCCGATCCGTGAGCTGTTTGCCGGCACGCCAGAATCGCGCACCCGCGGCTACGATCCAGGGCGGTTTTCCTTTAACGTCAAGGGCGGCCGCTGCGAGAGTTGCCAGGGCGACGGCGTTATCAAGGTTGAAATGCACTTTCTGCCCGATATGTATGTCCCTTGCGATACCTGTCATGGCAAACGCTATAACCGTGAGACCCTGGAAATCCGCTATCGGGGCCGCACCATCAGTGATGTGCTGGATCTGACGGTGGAACAGGCGCTGGAATATTTCAGCGCGGTGCCAGTGATCAATCGCAAACTGCAAACCCTGATGGATGTGGGCTTAAGCTATATCCGGCTGGGTCAGTCTGCCACCACGCTCTCGGGCGGTGAAGCGCAGCGCATCAAGCTCTCGCTGGAGCTTTCCAAACGCAGTACCGGCAAGACCATGTACATTCTGGATGAGCCCACGACCGGCCTGCACTTTGCCGATATCGCACTATTGCTCACAGTGATCAACCAACTGGTGGATTCGGGTAATACAGTTGTGGTCATTGAGCATAATCTGGATGTGATCAAGACCGCCGACTGGATTATTGATATGGGTCCCGAAGGTGGCCAGGGTGGCGGACAGATCGTGGCGACAGGTACACCGGCCGATATTGCCGCCAGCCCGAAGAGCCATACGGGACGTTACCTGAAGCCGCTGCTGGAAAGAGAAAAGGCCTGACCGATATCTGGTCAGGCCTAAGCGCTATTGGCCTCAGACCCGGTACGGCCCTGCACGGTCGTGCCTGTGGCTACTGGGCTGCCTCGGTGTAGTTGCGCAGTTCCTTGCGGATGATTTTTCCGGTTGTGGTCATGGGCAGCGCATCGACAAAATAAACGCGGCGCGGGTACTCGTGCGCAGCCACGCGCGTTTTGACATGATCCTGGATTTCTTTTTTGATCGCCTCCGATGGCGCCACGCCTTCGTTCAGGACAACAAAAGCGGTGACCGCTTCGGTGCGCTCGTCATCGGGCAGGCCCACCACGGCAACCATGCTAACCAGCGGATGCCCAAGAATACAATCTTCGATGGGACCCGGGCCAATGCGATAACCCGCACTGGTAATCACGTCGTCATTGCGGCCGACAAAGCGGAAAAACCCCTCTTCATCCCGAACGCCCATGTCTCCCGTTACCAGGAAGTCGCCGGCAAATTTTTCTCTGGTGGCTTCTGGGTTGTTCCAATAGCCCAGGAACATGACCGGATCGGGAGTTCTGACGCCGATATTGCCCTCGGTGCCGTCGGGCAGAACCTGTCCCTGGTCGTTGACAATCTGCACATCGTGGCCTGGCGCGGCCTTGCCCATGCTGCCTATTTTGGGCTCGAACAAATCGGCGCAGGACGACACCAGCATGTTGCATTCGGTCTGCCCATAAAATTCGTTGATGGTAATGTCCAGATTGCGCCGCCCCCAGTCGATCAGTTCCAGCCCCAGGCTTTCACCCCCACTCGCGATGGAACGAAGCGCCAGCGGCCAGCGGTCACGCGGATTCTCCAGCCGGCGCAACATTTTGAGTGCCGTTGGCGGCAAAAAGGTGTGGGTGACCTGGTGCCGCGACATGATATCGAACGCTGCTTCAGCGGTAAATTTGGAAAAACGGCAGGCCAGCACGGGAATGCCGTGATGCAATGACGGCATAAGGACATCAAACAGACCGCCGATCCACGCCCAGTCGGCAGGCGTCCACATGACTTTGGCGTTTTCGGGAAAGAAATTGTGGGAAATTTCAACGCCGGGCAAATGCCCCGGCAGAATTCGGTGCGCATGCAGGGCCCCTTTGGGCTTGCCGGTTGTGCCCGAGGTGTAAATAATGACGGCAGGGTCATCGGCCAGGGTGCAAACCGGCTCAAGGGTCTCGGGCTGCGGTTGCAGCGATGGCCAGAATGCCAGCGTTGCCGGTGTATTGTGCGTGGCGTCGATATCCACGACGGTTTTCAGTTCAGGCAAGGGCGTTGCAATCGTTCCCAGCTTGGCTACCCCTTCTGTATTGGTTATCAGGACCCGCGCGCCCGAATTGGACAGACGGTAGGCCAGCGCATCGGAACCGAACAGTGAAAACAGGGGAATGGCAATGAGCCCGAGTTTGTAGCAGGCAATATGTGCAATGGCTGTTTCAATGCCCTGGGCCAGCAAAATACCCACCCGATCACCACGCGCCACCCCAGCCTGTTGCAATGCATGCGCGAACTGGTTGGAATAGGCTTTCAACTGGTCAAAAGTGTAGTACTGGATATCTGCAGGCGACTTCTCGTGAATGATGGCAAGACGACCGGTCCCATCTGCCCATTTATCACAAACGTCAACGCCGATATTGTAGTGTTGCGGCACATTCCAGTGGGTAGCCGACACTGTTGCGGCATAGGTTGCATGGCGTGTAAGCAAGACAGGTCTCCTTTTCTTTTAATTGTATATCGGTTCACTGTCATCGCTTATACATCATTGGTATTTTTCATACTCTCGGAAACCCGTAATTGCGTCGTTGTCCGCCGGTATTCCGACGGCGTCATGCCCTGCATGTTCAAAAATGCCGTGGCGAAATTGGCGGCGTTGGAAAACCCCACCTCTTCGGCAATGGTCAGTGTGCGCAACGACGTGGTAGCCAGCAGGTGCTTTGCGGTGCGCATACGTAAATCACGAATGTACTCAAAGGCGCTGCAGCCGCAAACATTGTAGAAAGCGCGATTCAAGCGCTTTTTATTCATGGACACCAGCGCTGACAATTTGGGCAGGCTCAGGTCTTCCGACAGATTGTCCTGTGCATATTGCATGACGATGCGCACGGCGACTTCATCATCGCTGTCAATGGTGCCGATATGCTGGTCCTGGCCTGGGGGCAAGAGCATTGACGCCCGTTGTTGCCGTACGCTATGCAATCGTTGGGAGATACTGGCATGAATGCGGATTCGCGCCACCACTTCGTCATACGGATGGGCTTTGGAGATAAAATCTGAAGCACCATATTCCAGTGCCTGGATGCGTGATTGCGGATCATCCAGATTGCTGTAAAAGAGCACGGGAATATCTGTAGTAAGTGTATTGGCCTTGAGCCGACGACATAGAGGAATACCATCAAGCCGGGGCAGATGCAACTCCGAAACAATCACATCAGGCTGCAGCGTAATGGCTTTTTCGTATCCCTGCAGCCCATCAAATGCAACTGTGATACGGAAGGCAGCACTTCGCATGGCGGCAAGCACGCCGTGCAAACTCTGCATATTGCCATCGACAAACAGAGCATGAGGGCTGCGCAATGGTGGGGCCGGACTGTCCATAGGATTTCGCTTGACTATCTAAATTGAAAATGCGAAATCATTTTCCAACAAGATACGAAGTTCCTATTTTGAAAAGACTCTTGATGCTTTTTGAAAAAAGAATGAATTGTGCTTTTATGAATAATTCTTAACGTCAGTCAATCCAGTTTGCCAGCAACACCTCGGCTTATACGACAAACAGACGCTTGTATTCTTTGATCGCGTAACGATCGGTCATCCCGGCAATATAGTCGGCAATGGCGCGCGCCTGCCTGCGCTCATCATCGTGCCGGTAGTCTGCCGGCATCAGCCGCGGATCGTCCACAAAGGCCTTGAACAGCGATTGGACGATGGTGCTGGCCTTGTTGGCCATGCGCATCACCTTGTAGTGGCGATACAGATTATGCATAAGAAAGGATTTGAGTTCGTCGGCCTGCTTGCGCATGGCGTCGGAAAACTGCAGCAGCGCCGGCGCCTGCGTCACATCTTCACGTGTCTGAATTTTATGGATGCGCAGATTGTCCCGGGTCGTGTGGGTCAGGTCAACGATCAGAGCGTTGATCATGCGCCGGATGATCTCGGCAATGAGCCGGCGCCCGGTAACGTCGGGAAACAGACGGCTCACTTCATCATGATAGGTGGCAAACAATTGCACCTGACGCATTTGTTCAATTGTGATAAGACCGGAGCGCAGGCCGTCATCAATATCATGATTGTTATAAGCGATTTCATCGGCCAGATTGGCCAGTTGCGCTTCCAGGCCCGGGCGCTTTCTGTCGATAAAGCGCTGCCCCACGTCACCCAGCTGGCGTGCGTGCGACAGTGAACAATGCTTGAGAATGCCCTCGCGGGTTTCGAAGGTAAGGTTCAGGCCGTTGAACGAGGCATAGCGCTCCTCCAGCTCATCGACCACCCGCAGGCTTTGCAGATTGTGCTCGAAGCCGCCTGCCCCCGGACGCAGGGCCTGCATGGACTCGTGAAGTGCATCCTGCCCGGCGTGGCCAAATGGCGTGTGACCCAGGTCATGGGCAAGCGAGATCGCTTCAGTCAGGTCTTCGTGTAGTTCCAGATTGCGTGCCACCGCCCGCGCAATTTGCGCCACTTCCAGGCTGTGAGTCAGACGGGTGCGGAATAAATCACCTTCGTGATTAACAAAAACCTGTGTTTTATATTCGAGCCGGCGAAATGCGCCGCTATGGATGATGCGATCACGGTCCCGTTGGAACGGGTCGCGCGCCGGGTCGGCATCTTCCGGATGCTGACGCCCCCTGGAGAGGGCCGGATGAGTCGCGTAAGGCGCTAGCATGGTGACCGTCATATTTTACGCCCGGGCCCCAGCCATATCGGAAACCTGAGCCGTGCTGCGATCGATGGCAACGTCGCCGACCGTTTCGCCGAGCGTTTCCTGGACTTGTTTTAAGGGGGCCGCCTGAACCACTGCCTGGCCAATTGCAGGCATGAGTACGTAACGTATTTCGCCGCCTTCGGTTTTTTTGTCGCCCTGCATCAGATCAAGCCAGGTGCTCTCCCCCAGATCCGGCGCAATATCCGGACAGCCGATGGCGCGTACCAGCGCACGCACCCTTGCGATGTCCGTTTCAGGCAAGCCCAGCACCTTGCCCGAGAGCACGGCGGCCTGGACCAGCCCGCAGGCAACCGCCTCGCCATGCAGCCACGTACCAAACCCCAGGCCAGCCTCGATCGCATGACCGAAGGTGTGGCCCAGGTTAAGGATGGCGCGCAGACCGGTTTCTTTTTCATCTTCCGAGACGACCTGCGCCTTCAGTTCACAGCAGCGGGCAATGGCGTAGGCCAGCGCGTCTGCGTCAAGGGCCACCAGTTGTGCAACATTGCTTTCGCACCATTGAAAAAACGCACGATCCAGGATCAGGCCGTATTTGATGACTTCGGCCAGCCCGGCCGACACTTCACGGGCAGGCAGGGTGCGCAGCACATTGATGTCGATATCGACACTAACCGGCTGATAGAACGCGCCGATCATGTTTTTGCCCAGCGGGTGATTGACCGCTGTTTTGCCGCCCACCGAGGAATCGACCTGGGCCAGCAACGTGGTAGGAATCTGCATATAGCGAATGCCACGCATGTAGGTCGCTGCCGCAAACCCGGCCATATCGCCGATGACGCCGCCCCCAAGCGCCAGAACGACGGCGCGGCGATCCAGTTTTTCGGACAGCATGCGATCGTAAATGATATTGAGGGTATCGAGCGACTTGAAGGATTCGCCATCGGGCACGATGATGGTGAGCACCGGTTTGTTCAGGCCGGCCAGTGCCTGGCGCAGCGCCTCTCCGTACAGCCCGTCAACGACAGGGTTGCTGATGACGACCAGCCGCGTTGCATTGGCGGGGACCGATTCGGCAATGTGCTGCAGGCGCCCCGGCGCAATGTGAATGGGGTATTGTCCGGCAGATGTAGCGACGTTGACAGGGGCCATCAGATTCTTTCACCTCGTTGTTGGTAATCTTTCAATAGACGATCAATCGCGTCGAGCACCGTATTGATGGAGCCATGGCTGGTTTCGACCGTGAAATCGGCCAGACTCTCGTAAATGGGTTCGCGCTGCTTTAACAGTTCCACGATACGCGCTTTGGGGTTGGCCGTCAGCAGCATGGGGCGGTTTTTATCCTTTGCGACTCTCCGAAAGAGTTCATCGCTGCCCGCCTTCAGATACAGCACGATACCGCGCGTGCGCAGCAGTTCCTGATTCTCGGGCGCCACGACGGCGCCACCGCCCGTGGCCAGGACTACATCGCGACGCAAGGTGATATCCTGCAGCACCTGGGTTTCACGACGCCGAAAGCCGGCTTCGCCCTCTATATCGAAGATGGTTGGAATACTGACCCCGCAACGAGCTTCGAGCTCGTGGTCAAGATCGAGAAACTCCCGACCCAGCGAGCGGGCCAGGCCTCGGCCGATGGTCGTTTTGCCGGCGCCCATCATGCCGATGAGGAAAATGGGCGCCTGACCGGTGTGGCGGACATGGGAATTGTCCTGTTCTGTATGCTGCATGTACGTAAAAAGGTTTTTCTCCCGGTTACGCCGGGGCGTGAAAATACAGACGTTCTGTGACTGTTGTCAAAGAAATGACACCATGTTTTCAAGGATTTGTCGTTTATTTGTTGCAACATAGCACATGTACACCACACAGCACAATTCAGTTACAGAAAGAGCCGAAAATTTCAGCTTTTCCCGCTAGAAGGTATTAAAATTGCCTGCGATGAGTACACGTAAACCCAACTCCCCTCGTAAAACTGTTCAGCGTCCGAGCGCAGGCTCGCGCATAGGCCGGTTCCTTTTTCAATCCGTCATATTCTGCATTGGCCTTGGGCTTTGCGGTTTGTTGCTGGGTACCCTTGCCGTTGCGCTGACCTGGCCAAACCTGCCTGATCTGAAGGCGATGACCGATTATCGCCCGCGGGTACCGTTGCGCGTGTACACGGCAGACAAAATCCTGCTGGCCGAATATGGCGAAGAGCGGCGTAACGTCTTGCGCTTTAACGAAATTCCGGATGTCATGAAACAGGCCCTGCTGGCCGCAGAAGATGATAACTTCTACAGCCATGGCGGAGTCGACTGGTCGGGCGTAGGCCGTGCGGTTATTGCAAACGTGGTTTCCGGTGCAAAGGCGCAGGGCGCCAGCACCATTACCATGCAGGTTGCAAGAAACTTCTACCTGTCCTCGGAAAAGTCCTTTATTCGCAAGTTCTATGAACTGATGCTCACCTACAAGATCGAACAGAACCTGAGCAAGGACCAGATTCTTGAACTGTATCTGAACCAGATCTACCTGGGGCATCGTTCTTACGGTTTTGCCGCCGCCTCCCGCACGTATTATGGCAAGCCGCTGTCGGAAGTAACTGTTGCCGAAGCCGCTCTGCTGGCCGGGATTCCCAAGGCGCCTTCTCGCTTTAATCCGCGCGCCAACATCAAGCGCGCAGTCGCACGTCAGCATTACGTGCTCGATCGCATGGAAAAGCTGGGATACATTACGCCCGAACAGCACCAGCAGGCCTTAGCGCAGAAAATCGTATTGCGTGACAACACGCAGGAAACACCAGAAACCAACTTTGCCCGTCATGGCCAGTATGTTGCAGAACTGGCCAGGCAGCTCATGTACAACGTGTACAAAGACAATGTATACGGGCGTGGCCTGAGCGTTTACACGACCATCCGCTCGGAAGACCAGGAAGTGGCCTATCATGCGGTGCGCGAAGGCATTATGTCGTATACGCGAAGAAAGCCCTATCCGGGACCGGCAGCCCAGGTTGACCTGCCCGAAGGGATTGAGAACGATACGGAACGGTTTGATCTTGCCCTTGAAGAGATTCGTAATAAGCACCGCGACAGCGATGACCTGGTCACGGCCGTGGTGCTCTCGGCCAGCGCCAACAAAGTGGTCGCGGCGCGCACGCCCGAGCAGATCTACGAATTGAGCGGCAAGTCATTGGGCTATGTAAAACGAGCCCTGGTCAAGAGTGGGCCGGTGTCCCGCCGAATCCAGCGTGGTTCTGTCATTTATCTGCAAAAAGTGGACAACGCCTGGACGATTATCAATATGCCGACGGTCGAAGGCGCGTTTATCTCCCTGAATCCGCAAAACGGCGCGATCGAATCGATGATCGGCGGGTTCGACTTCAACCGGGGCGATTTCAATCGTGTTACCCAGGCCTGGCGCCAGCCCGGTTCCACCTTCAAGCCCTTCGTGTATGCAGCTGGCCTTGAACGCGGTATTACACCGGGCACCAATATTTCGGATCAGCCTTTTCATCTGAGTGCAGCCCAGACGCGCAGCAAGCCCTGGAGTCCGAAGAACTACGGTAATTCGTACACCTACAGCCAGACAATGCGCCAGGGTTTGTACAAATCCAAAAACATGGTCTCCATCCGCATTCTGCAAACGGTGGGCCCGGAGTTTGCCAGCGAGTTCATCTCCCGCTTTGGCTTTGATCCGGCGCGTCAGCCGCCCAAAAGCGCATACCTGACCATGGCGCTGGGTGCCGGCAGCGTGACGCCGCTGCAAATGGCCAGCGCCTACTCGGTTTTTGCCAACGGCGGTTATCGTATCAATCCTTACGTCATTGATTCTGTTGTGGATATTGCCACGGGTCGCGTCATCATGAAGGCCCAGCCAGCCGTGGCTGGCGATGAAACCAACCGCGTACTCGATCCCCGTACGGCCTATGTGATGAATGACCTGCTGCGTGGCGTGGCCAAGTCGGGCACCGCCGCCAGAACCCAGGCCACGCTCAAACGCAACGACATTGCGGGCAAGACCGGCACGACCAACCAGTCATTCGATGCCTGGTTTGCCGGATTCACCCCCAAGCTGGTCGGCATTTCCTGGCTCGGCTTCGATCAGCCCAAATCACTGGGCGACAAGGAAACCGGCGGCGGTGCGGCCATGCCCATCTGGCTCACTTACATGCAAACAGCCCTCAAAAAAGTGCCTGTGACCGCGCCAGGCCCGATGCCAGAAGGGCTGGCCAAGGTGGGTGACAACTATTATTTCTCCGAATTCCCACTGGGCAAGGCATTGGCCAATATCGGTGTGTCGGGCAGCGGCGCTCGGGACCCGAATGCTGCCAAACCGGCAGGCTCACAATCGGGCGACGCCATCGGCAAGGCCCTGGAGTCGTTCAACCCCATGGGCGGCCCGCCGATACGGTTTTAAGCTGCCTTAAGACGGTCTCCGGCAGCACTGGAAAGCTCTGTAGAGCGAGCAGCCGGTTTGAGCAGGGATAAAAAAGGACTCATGCACATCCTATGCATAAGTCCTTTTTTTATTCCCCTTTTTTAACTGCGGGATGACCCGACGCGGCTCAAGGCGCAAAGGCGGGATCCAGGAAAAAAGGCGACGCGGCCCGAGATCCGGCCTGCAATTATAGGGGTTTTGCTGCGCAGCCCTCAGAGGGTAAGTGTGAGCGGGCGACCGATAATGTCGGAAAAAATGCTGCTCAGGTTATCCTGCAGCGTCGTTCCTGTACGGGTGTCCACCCAGTTGGCGTTATCGAACTTGTAATGAAATCCACCGGATGGCGCAGCTAACCACATTTCCTGGAGTGGCGCCTGACTGTTGACCACGACGTGGGTTTTCTGATTGAATACAATAGTGAGTACCTGACCGCTGCGGCTGGCATCCAGATCTATATCCAGCGTTTCAAACCAGTCGTCGACCTGTTCATGGATCTTGTCAAGGATGGCATCTGCGCGTGCAAGAAATTCTGATTCAGTCATAATATGGTTCTGTAAAAAATTTAAAGGGTGTGCCGTGTCTGCGCCAAGTATAAAACGCCTTGTAGCCATCATTGTAACCCTCCTTGTCGGGAGTGTGGGTTTAACGGCTTGCGGCTATAAAGCGCCCCTGTATCTTCCCACCGCCGAGCAAAAGCAGAAGCTGCAAGAGCGCGAAGAGCGCATCAAGGCCCGCAAGGCGAAGGCAGAAGCAGAGAAAAAGGCGAAACAACAAGCCGCCAATGATGCCGCCGCCGCGCAACCCGCTAGCGGTACCAGCTCAACTGCCACACCGTGATGGCCCATTGCTGGCGCGCCGCAAAGCGCTTGCGTTTTGAACTTTGGCGGCGTGACCTGCCGCGGCCAGATCCGTACTGCCGCACGGGACAGTGCACAACAGCCAGCTCAATGAAAGCGGACAAGCGCCCGGCCGGCAGCGCCTGACACCGGGATGTTATTTCTGCTTTCATAACTATGTCATTATCTGTGCTTACCCCAATTTTCTGTCGTCTTCGTATGGCATCCCTCTTTTAATTGTTTTATTAACTACTGTTTATCATGTCTGAACTGAATGCCCCGGCGGGTGCACCCTTTTTTCATTACGACGGCTCGCAACTCATGGCAGAGTCTGTCTCTGTTTCCGAGCTGGCAGCACGCTATGGCACACCGCTGTATGTCTACTCCCGTGCGGCGCTCAAAGCGGCCTGGGAGTCCTACGCACAGCCGCTGACCAATCGCAACGCACTAGTCTGTTTCGGTATGAAAGCCAACTCCAACCTGGCCGTATTGCAGCAATTTGCACAATGGGGTAGCGGTTTCGATATTGTGTCCGGCGGCGAGCTGGCCCGTGCGCTCAAAGCAGGCGCCCGGCCCGACACCATTGTCTTTTCAGGCGTGGGCAAGCAGGACTGGGAAATAAAGGCCGCGCTGCAAGCGGGTGTCAAATGCTTCAATGTGGAGTCTACCGACGAGCTGGAACGCATTTCCCTGATAGCAAGCCAGCTTGAATGCACCGCACCGGTCTCCTTGCGCGTGAACCCGGATGTGGACGCCAAGACCCACCCTTATATCTCCACCGGCCTGAAAGACAACAAGTTCGGAATTGCAATTGAAATAGCAGCGCAGGTGTACCAGCGCGCAGCCGTACTACCTGGCATCCGGATCGTCGGCGTCGATTGTCATATAGGCTCCCAGATCACACAGATCGAGCCATATCTGGATGCGCTGGAGCGCCTGTTGAATCTGCTCGATACCCTGGCTGGCCTGGACATCCGGCTGGAACACCTGGATATCGGCGGCGGCCTTGGCATCCGCTATCAGGACGAGACACCCATCGCCCCGGCCTTGCTGCTGGACAAGGTGTTCGCTATGCTTGAAGGCCGTGGTTATGGGTATCTGCAACTGATCATGGAACCCGGACGTTCGCTGGTTGGCAATGCCGGTATCCTGGTGACCCGGGTGCAGTACCTGAAACATCACGAAAGCAAGAATTTTGCCATCGTAGATGCCGCCATGAACGATCTGCTACGTCCGACGCTGTACGACGCCTGGCATGGCGTGTTGCCTGTTGCCTGCCCGTCGGACACGAGCGACGCGAACAACACGGCACAAGCCCGGGTATACGATATTGTCGGTCCGATCTGCGAAAGCGGCGACTGGCTGGCGCGCGACCGCCAATTGCAATTGCAGCAAAATGATTTGCTGGCGATCGAATCGGCCGGGGCTTATGGCTTTGTCATGTCGGGCCAGTACAACACGCGGCCACGGTGCGCAGAAGTGATGGTCGACGCGGATCAGACCTATCTGATCCGCCCCCGCGAAACCGTCGAAGAGCTGTTCGCTTCGGAGCAGATGCTGCCTGATTGATACTACCTGATGCGGGCCGTTGCCCGGCGAATAACCCAAAGCGAGTGCCGCAGTTCGGCATTCGCTTTTTTCATTATGACAGGTGAAAAAAGCCTCGGTAAAGGATCATGGTGCGAACGCAGCGTGACTTCTGGCCTGGCTGTGCCCGGACACCCCTATGCAGCGCACTCACGCCTGTCAAACAGGATAAGGTTGTGACGCCTACCAGGACAGAGCCGTGGCGCCAGGCGTCTGCCGCGCGCTATATTGATTCTGGTTACGTTCTTATATCCGAATATACAAATAAGTATTATCTATTTTACGTATAAGAATCCCTTATATACAGTAGTCATATCTGATCCCCTATTTTCGCCTTTTGGTCATCTATGTCTGCCGTCTACGCCTCAATCCCCTCAACTCCAGCGCCCGTCGGCCAATTCGCGTCGTCTGAATCTTCTTTCGTGATACGCCCGCTGGCTGCGCCACTTGGCGCAGAGGTGCTGGATCTGAACCTTGATCATCCGCTGTCCGATGAAGCATTCGCACGCATCAGGCAAGCCTTTTCGGATCACCATGTACTGGTGTTTCGCAAGCAGGACATTACGCCGACGCAGCATGTGCAATTTAGCCGTCGCTTCGGACCGTTGCAAATTCATGTATTGAGGCAGTTCCAACTGCCTGGCCACGAGGAAATTCTGCAAATATCCAATATCCGGGAAAACGGCAAGCCGATCGGCCTGGGCGATGCCGGTGCTTTCTGGCATTCCGATCTGTCTTACAAGGCGGTGCCCAGCCTGGGTTCGCTGTTGCATGCCCGCGAGTTGCCTGCCACCGGTGGCGATACCCATTTTTCAAATATGCATCTGGCCTGGGAAACCCTGCCCGCATCGCTGCAGAAGGTATTGCTGCCTCTTAAGGCAGAGCATAGTTACGTCAAGCGCTACGAAGAACAGCGCGCCAAGGCACCGTGGCGTCCGGCATTGACGCAGGCGCAACTGGATGAAGTCAGGCCGGTGGTGCATCCGGTAGTGACGACCCATCCTGAAAATGGCCGCCAGACCCTGTTCGTTAACGAACACTTTACCTCACGTATCGTCGGCCTGCCGCAGGACGAGAGCGAGGATATTCTGCAGCAGTTGTTTGCGCATAGTGTTCGGCCCGAATTCATTTACACCCATCAATGGCAGAAAGACGATATGGTTTTCTGGGATAACCGGTCGGTCATCCATCTGGCCGGCGGCACCCCCGATGATCAACGTCGCCGTCTGAACCGGACCACGGTGGAAGGGGCCGTGCCGGTTTGATCAGAAATGTGTCGATACCCGACGCAGCCTGTTTGACCGGGTCCGGCCAATGCGCCTGAACCGGTCGCAGCATCGCTGCAGAACTGCCTGAATCGCCGGTGCAACACAGCCCGTACTCCGTTCTGATTCCGTCCATCGATATGCTGCATGCCCGGCGGCCAATAACAATATTTCAATCGTCACCTTAGCCAGAGAGCCCATCATGATTACCAATCCTGCCAAACGCCCGCTTCGTTTTCTGTCCATACGTACCGCAGCGCTTGCACTATCGGCCTGCGCACTTGTCAGTACCACGGCGCATGCCGAAGGCCAGTTACGCATCGCAGAACAACACGGCATCGTGTATCTGTTGCTGCAGGTTGTGCAGGATCAGAAACTGATCGAAAAATACGGCAAAACTGCAGGGCTTGAGATTAAACCCCAATGGGTCAAGCTGTCGGGCGGCGCCGCAATTAACGATGCCCTGCTCTCTGGCTCGATCGACATCGCAGGCGCCGGCGTTGGCCCGCTGCTGACGATCTGGGACAAAACGCGCGGCAAATACAATGTCAAAGGTGTCGCCTCTTTGGGCAACTTTCCGTATTATCTGATCAGCAATAATCCCGACGTTAAAACCATTGCCGACTTCAGCGATAAGGATCGCATAGCGTTGCCGGCGACAACCGTTTCGGTCCAGGCACGCATATTGCAGCTGGCAGCTTCCAAGCAATGGGGCAAGGAAGCGTTCAAACAGTTGGATCGGCTGACGGTGACGTTGCCCCACCCCGAAGCGACCGCCAGCATCATCAAGGGCGGCACGGAAATCAACGCCCATTTTGCCACGCCGCCCTACCAGGAGCAGGAACTCAAAGGCAACAAGAACGCGCATATTGTTCTGAAATCCTATGACGTGCTGGGAGGACCATCTACGTCAACAGTACTGTATGCCACCGAGAAGTTTCGCCAGGATAACCCCAAGACCTATGGCGCCTTTGTCGAGTCTTTGAAAGAAGCGGCGGCGTTCATCAAGGCAAATCCTGAAGGCGCGGCCGATGCGTATATTCGGACGGCTAAAAGCAATATCGACCGCAACCTGCTGATTGAAATCATCAAGAATCCCGATATCCAGGTCAAGCTTGCGCCGGAAAATACCTTCCCGCTGGCTGAGTTCATGGGCAATGTCGGCGCCATCAAGAACCGCCCGGCGTCCTATCAGGATTACTTTTTTGACGATGAACACAACCACAATGGCAGTTGAAATATGGCCCATGCACTGAAAAATACGTCATTGCGACTGGCTACCGCTCCTGAGCAGCCGCCGCAAAAACCACAGTTCTCTGGCCAAAGCGCGCCCGTCCACCTGACAGACCAGGAATCTTTGCAGCGTAGTGATGCTTCGCCGCAAGCCGGCCTGCCCGAGGCCCTGTTCCGTGCAGAGCGGGTAAGCCTGCAGTACCAGACCGGTAACGCCATCGTACAGGCGACGCGCGACGTCAGTTTCTCCATCTACGAAGGTGACAGGTTCATTGTGCTGGGCCCGTCCGGCTGCGGCAAATCCAGTCTGCTCAAAGCGGCGGCCGGATTTATCAAGCCCCAATCGGGCGCCTTTACGCTCAATGGCAAAGCCATTTCCGGGCCTGGACCCGACCGCGTAGTGGTGTTTCAGGAATTTGATCAACTGGCCCCATGGAAGACGGTGTTGCAAAATGTCATCTTTGCCCTGCGCGCCTCGCGTACGCTGGACAAGGTGCAGGCAAGGGAACGGGCCGAGCACTATTTGAACCGGGTCGGGCTGGGTAGCTTCCTGCATGCCTATCCGCATACGCTGTCGGGAGGCATGAAGCAGCGCGTTGCGATTGCGCGCGCACTGGCAATGGAACCGGCCGTGCTGCTGATGGACGAGCCGTTTGCCGCCCTGGATGCGCTCACCCGGCGCAAAATGCAGGAAGAATTATTGCAATTGTGGGACGAAACCCGGGTCACATTGATGTTCGTGACCCATTCCATAGAAGAAGCCCTGGTGGTCGGCAACCGGATTTTGCTGCTGTCGCCGCATCCGGGCCGGGTACGTGCGGAGATCAATAGCCATCAATTCAGCATGGATAGTGCAGGCAGCGAGCAGTTTCAGGCGGCAACGAGCCGCATCCACCGCCTTCTGTTCGAGCAGCTGCCAGCCTCCGAATCGGCTTCCACCCTTGCCGAGCGTTCCCATGAACCAGCCTAGCATGCGCATCGAACCACCCTACCGACCAGAGTTCGAATATCCACTGTCGGCACTGGCGCCGGCGGCACAGGCTGAGTCGGTTCGTGAACCCCTGAGCCTGGCACATCGCCTGCTCAATCATGACGGCATTCGTAAAATCCTGATCCTGGTGGTTCTGGCGGTAATCTGGGAAATAGTCGGTCGCTGGCAGGACAATGAGCTGCTTCTGCCGACATTTACCGCCACCATCGGCGCGATGTGGGCTGACCTGGTCAATGGCGAATTGCCGGCCCGCATGGCGATCTCGCTGTCGGTGCTGCTGCAAGGCTATGCGCTGGGTGTGATACTGGCGTTCTTTCTGACCACATTTGCCATTTCCACCCGCCTTGGCCGGGACGTCCTTTCCACCCTCACCTCCATGTTCAACCCCTTACCGGCCATTGCCCTGCTGCCGCTGGCGCTCATGTGGTTCGGGCTGGGCACAACCAGCTTATTGTTTGTGCTGGTTCATTCAGTCATGTGGCCGCTGGCCCTGAACACCTTCGCCGGGTTTCAGAGCGTGCCGCAAACGCTGCGCATGGCAGGACAGAACTACGGACTGCGCGGGCTCAGGTTTGTCTGGCAGATCCTGATTCCGGCCGCGCTGCCGTCCATCGTGTCCGGCCTGAAGGTTGGCTGGGCCTTTGCCTGGCGTACGCTGATCGCGGCAGAAATGGTCTTTGGTGCATCATCCGGCCAGGGCGGCCTGGGCTGGTATGTGTTTCAGCACCGAAATGAACTGGAAACCGCGCAGGTGTTTGCCGGCCTGGTCATGGTTGTGATCCTGGGTCTGGTAGTTGAAAACCTGGTATTTACAACCCTGGAGAAAATGACGGTGCGGCGCTGGGGCACGCAGCAGTAACCCGCGCAAGCGCCGGCCGGCGCGGCGCATATGAATGAATTGACGATTTTCCCTGTTGGGATACCCGGTTGTCGTATAACCGGGTATCCCTTTTTTTTGGCTGTCCGGCGCTGGCCGCCAGCAGTGGCTTACAGCTCTCCGTAGGAGTGCAGGCCCGACAGGAAGATATTGACGCCCAGGAAGGCAAAGCTGGTGATAACCAGACCAACCAGTGCCCAGTAGGCCGCAAAGGTGCCGCGCATGCCTTTCATCAGGCGCAGGTGCAGCCAGGCCGCATAATTGAGCCAGACGATGAAGGCCCAGGTTTCTTTCGGATCCCATTGCCAATATGTGCCCCAGGCATCGGCAGCCCAGAACGCACCCAGTATGGTGGCTACGGTGAAAAAGGCAAAGCCGATGGAAATGGACCGGTACATGATATCGTCCAGCACTTCCAGCGGCGGCAATTTAGCGGCAATCACGCGACGCCCAAGCAAAATGGCAGCAACAATGGCCAGGCTGCCCAGGAAGTAGACGAACCAGAAGCCCATATTTTCTTTGTCACGGAAAATGAACAGCTCCGAGACCATTGCGCCGCCCACGACCAGCAGCGGAATCATGGGTTTCCAACTGGTGGTGGCGCCATGCTGCTTGACCAGATAGGCAAAACCGACCATCGCGGACAGCGCAAAGGAACCATAACCAATGAAATTGGCCGGCACGTGCAGTTTCATCCACCAACTGCGCAGTGCGTTATTCAACGGCGTTATCACAGCAGCGTCACGTTCAAATGTATACCAGAGCAGGAAAATGACCGCAGACGAGATAACCAGCAGCACAAAACCGCCCAGAGCGCGCGTATTGTAGCGTCTCTCGTAATACAGGTAGAACAGGGCCGTGATCAGGCAGAACAGCACAAAGACTTCATACAGGTTGCTGACAGGGATATGCCCCATGTCGGGGGCGATCAGATGGCCCTCGCGCCAGCGCACCAGCAGGCCGGTAAAGCCGGCAAAAACGCCACTCCAGGTCAGAGCCGAGCCCATCCAGGCGCCGGTAGTACTGACAAAACCAATCCAGTAGCACACGGTGGCCATGAAAAACAGCGCGCACATCCACAAAATGGCCGATTGCGAAGAGAGCAGGTATTTGAGCAGAAAATTGCTTTCCGCATGCGCCAATTGCCCGTCATACAGCCATATGGCCAGACCGGCAGCCAGGGCACAGGCAATCATCAGCTTGCGCACGGGCCGCCACAGCCAGCCCATCCAGGTGGCCGCAAATGTCATGCCTACCAAAATAGCTTTCTCGTAGTAATCCATCGAGTCGGGGTACTGAATGATGGCGTAGATGGCCCCAGCCAGCAACACCAGCAGGAACAAAATGTCTGAAAAGTCCGGTTTGCCGCGCAGCATGCGGCTGTCACCGGACTCGGTAATGTTCTTTTCCCAATCGACCAACTGGTCGGCGGCTCCTGATGCGGTCACAACGGTATTTGACATATTTGCCCCTAGGCTTTTTCGTTGCCGGTAAAGTAATGACGGAAGCGCTCGAATTCACGATTGAAGTCGAGGGTGCGTTTTTGCGAGGTCATGGCTGCCATCATACGGCTATCCTGATCATCCTGACCGGGCTTGACCCAGATCCAGATGCGGCGATCACGGATGTAGAACATGGAAAACACACCCAGTATCAGCAGGATTGATCCCCCATATACCAACAGTTTACCCGGGGAACGCGTGGCCTGTAAAACAGTGGCCTGAATGTGCTGAAAGGTTTTGAGCTGAAAAAACATGGGCGCCGGGTAGTTTGCCAGATCAGAGACTGCACGCAAGGACAAATCAAACCAGCGCGCCTGCACCTGGGCATCCGGCCCTTCGAAAACGATGGGTGCAAGACCGGCCTGTTCGCGCGCCAGGTTGCGCAGTTCGATGGCACTGAACAACAGATACTCGCGCAGGATTTTCTTCATGGGCTCGCGCAATTGGGCAGGAACCCGCTCGCTTTCAGGCACACCCTCGCCTTCAACATAATTGTCGATACCGGCAAAGCCATCAGCCGCAAAGACACTGAGGGCGCGCTCGGCCAGCTGGATGATGACCGCTTTATCGATACGGCCGTCCTGATTCTTTTCTGCATACGCCGTCGCCGCTTTCAGGCGCATCGCCTTGTCATTGAATGCTGCGCGCATGGCCAGAAATTCGTTGACTGTACTTTTACCATCCGCAGGAATCCGGACATAACGGAACATCGAGTCGCCGGGCAACTGCATGCCAATCAGGAAAACCGGTGAGTCTTCAAGCATGACCGGCAACATGTAGTTATTGAACTTGATGGACTGGTTACGATCATCGGTCAGCGTATATGACACGCTGGGACCAATGTTGCGCAATTTCTTTTCATTCCTGCCGGCAGCGCTGCCGGTCACGGCCAGAATATCTTCCTGGAACGTTTTTGGCTGGGCTGCGCCCGGATTCGGAGCTGACAGATCTTCGACATTGATGGGTTTGAAATCATCGAAGGTCACCGTATAGTTTTTGCTCTGGCCATTGAGCGTTGTGGTCACGCGCGTCTGCTCGCCGACAACGCCTGACAACTCAAACGGCGCGCTGTGGTTGCCCGCCAGCGGATAGCCGGTCATGGAAACCTTGGAGCCGCCATCATGAAAGCTTGACTGATACAGCGTAATGCCATGCATCTGAAACGGGTGATTGACCTCGATGGTTTCATTGGAAACCTGGCCGGTTTCCTTGTCTGTAATCGTCACTTCGCTGGCAAAGCGCTTGGGCATGCCATTGGTTTCGTAATACTCGATAATAAATTTATTGAGCTTGATATCGAAGGGCAGCACTTGTAAATACTGACCGCCGCTGAGCGCCAGAATTCCGGTGTTGGCTGAATTGCCTTCTGCGATGGAGACATTGCCGCGGAAACTGGGGTTACCCGGCGAAAAACGCGCCGCGTCGGGCACATCGGAAACGAATCTGGCCGTGTCGGGAATGGGTTGCTTGCTGCCCAGCCAGATTTGCAGGCGGTTGGGCAACTCGCTATCGAGCAGCCCGCCGATACAGACAATGACAATGGCCGAATGCGCAAATATATAGCCCAGCCGATTGGCACTGCCCTTTTTGGCCGCCAGCAGCGTGCCGCTGGCGTCTGTTTTTTCCTTGACCGCATACCCTTCTTTTTTCAACCAACTGCGGATTCGCGCGAGTGAGGCAGCCGAGGTAAGACCGGTTTGAATATCAATGCGGTGCGGAAAGGCACGCAAGCTGCCTTCGCGGATATATTCGCGAAACGAGCGCATATCCTTGAACATTTTGGGCGCATTGCGTATCAGACAGATGCTGGTGGAGACCACCAGAAAAGTCATGATAAGCAGGAACCACCAGGTGTTGTAGACTTGCGCCACGCCAAATTTGCTGAAAACAGCATACCAGTACATACCGAACTGGTCGGTGTAGGTCAGGTCAGGCTGGTTTTGCTGCAGGACCGTACCAATAATGCTGGCCACGCAGATAAACATGAGCAGGCTCACAGCAAAACGCATGGAGCCAAGCAATTCGACGAGCTGGGCGCCCCAGGCTCTGGTAGTTGGTCTAGATACTGAATTTGTCATAAGAAAAAGGGGCACACGATGCGCGTTACCCCTTCTTTGACCCGTTGCTACGGAAAAGTTCCATAACGCGGGTCAGAAATTGTCGGTTGCGGCCAATTGCCAGGTTGCCGCTGACCGTCAGGCTGTTGATCAGCGAATGCCGGCTGCGTAATCAGCAACGGCCTGGATGTCTGCCTTGTTCATGCGGTTGGCAATTTTACCCATCATGTTTTCTGCGCCACCCTGCGTGCGATAGCCGTCGGCAAATGCATGCAACTGGGCTTCCAGATACTCCGGATGTTGACCGGACAGACGTGGGAAGGCCGATGGGATACCCTGGCCGGTCGCGCCGTGGCACGATGCACAGGCAGGAACGCTACGCTCGGGGATACCGGCACGCCAGATTTGGCGACCACGTTCGACCACCTTCCGGTTGTCGCCCTGCTTGGCCTTGGCAGGCTGGGTCAGTTGCTGTTTGCTCAGGAAAACTGACAAGTTCTGCATATCTTCCTTGGTCATTTGTGCCACGATAGGCGCCATGGCCGTAGGCTTGCCGTCTGGCGTGCCGCGGATAACCTTGTCGGCGGGCGCCTTGAAGTGTTCTAGCTGAAGCGCGATGTATTCATGAGGCATGCCAGCCAGATTCGGGTACATGGCGACACCACTGTTGCCGTTGGCGCCATGACAGGCAACACAGGCAAGAATGCCGCGAGAAGTATCACCCTTTGTATAGAGGGCCGCGCCTTTCTCGGCGTCAGGAACAGCGGATGCAGCAGCGGCCTCTGCGCCGAAAGCTGCCGTACCGAAGGCCATACTAGCCAGAACGCTGCCGGCAACCAGAATGTTTGTTAAAACTCGCTTCATGAATATCCTCTGTGATCCCATGGATCTGGGGCGCACTTTAGCAGCCACGGCCCGTATTTTAAAAGACAAATGCGTATAAACACGGAAGTATAAACCTCAAACGTGAATTTAGGCATTTTTTGGCTTAGCAATTATACAATAGAGGACGAATCTTTTTTTGCCGGAACCCTTTGTGTCAATATTACATCGCGCCTCGTTTTACACTTCAGCCGCCCGGCTCGATCAGTTGCCGCCGCCGGGCGCGCCTGAAGTCTGTTTTGTGGGCCGCTCCAACGCCGGCAAATCCTCCGCTATCAATGTGCTGGCCAACCAAAGAAAGCTGGCGTTTTCAAGCAAGACGCCGGGACGCACCCGGCTGATCAACCTGTTTGGCATCCCCGATCCGCTGGACCCGGAGCAGCCGCTTGGCTTTCTGACCGACCTGCCGGGTTACGGTTATGCCTCTGTCGCACGCGACGCACGCGAAGAATGGGCTGAAGTGCTGGGCGCCTATCTGCGCCAGCGCACCTCGCTGGCCGGCGTCGTGCTGCTGATTGACATCCGCCGCGGCGTGACCGATCTGGACAGACGCCTGGCCAACTGGATCGCACCTACCGGCAAACCCGTGCTGGCGCTGTTGACCAAGGCAGACAAACTGCCCTACGGGCAACGCATCAAGGCAGTCTTTGCGGTTAAAAAAGAGCTGGCTGATATCGGCGCCCTGAATGCGGTGCCGTTTTCCGCCACGCAACGCATCGGTCTGGAAGAGGCCGACCGCAGCATCGTCAACTGGATTTCTCCGCAGGTCGTCCCCTGATTGCCACCCTTTGCGTAAACCGGCAGCCAATCGGGCTGAACTTTTCGGGCGCCGAGCACTCTGATGACACAACTGACGTAATCGGATTTGTTTCAGGGCATTTGTTTCAGGGCATCCGCATGCCACCCGATGTCCACAAGCACCGAGCCACAAAGCGATCTGTGCCGACGACAGGCATGGCCGCCGTGCCCATCCGGCCCTTGTCTTCCTGCCTGCTTTACCCGGGACCGGCACAAACCTGTGGATGATTTCTGATCACCCTTTTTTGCTTCACCTTTCCATTGCACCCCTGCGGTGCCGACTGCAATACGGATAACACCATGACTTCAATTATCACTGCCGATTTTCCCGCATCCCGCCCCCGTCGCAACCGTCGCGACGACTTTTCGCGCCGGCTGGTTCAGGAAAATGTCCTGACCGTCAATGATCTGATTTACCCAGTATTCATCAAGGAAGGCACGGGCGTGACCGAGGCGGTGGCGTCCATGCCAGGTGTAAACCGGTACAGCCCCGATACGCTGCTGGCAGTGGCCGAGACCTGTGTCTCGCTGGGCATTCCGGTGATGGCGTTGTTCCCCTCTATCGACCCGGCACTGAAAACACCCGACGGCATTGCCGCCACGCATGAAGACGGCCTGATTCCACGCACCATTGCCATGCTCAAAAAAGCATTCCCCGAGCTGGGTATTTTGTGCGATGTGGCGCTGGATCCGTACACCAGCCACGGGCAGGATGGCGTTCTGGATGAAAACGGTTATGTGTTGAATGACGAGACCACCGACATCCTGGTGCAGCAGGCATTGACCCAGGCTCGGGCTGGTGCCGACTACGTCGCGCCCAGCGATATGATGGACGGCCGTATCGGCGCCATCCGGCAGGCCCTGGAAAAGGAAAAGCTGATCTACACACGTATCATGGCCTATTCGGCCAAATACGCCAGCGCCTTCTACGGGCCGTTTCGCGATGCGGTGGGCTCAGCCACCAATCTGGGCAAATCCAACAAAATGACTTACCAAATGGATCCGGCCAATCGCAACGAGGCGCTGCGGGAAATTGCAGCAGATATCCGCGAAGGCGCCGATATGGTCATGGTCAAGCCTGGCATGCCCTATCTGGACATCGTGCGGGACGTCAAGGACACGTTCCGCGTGCCCACCTACGCCTATCAGGTTAGCGGCGAGTACGCCATGATCAAGGCGGCCGCGCAAAACGGCTGGCTGGACCACGACAAGGTCATGATGGAATCGCTGATGTGTTTCAAGCGCGCCGGTGCCGACGGCATCCTGACGTACTTCTCAATTGAAGCGGCACGTATTCTGACCGGCCGTCAGTAAACCACTTGCAGCCTGCCATGGGGCGCATAGGCGCTCGGTGTGTGCGAACCGTGCAGGTTGTGGCCTGGGCTGGTTCATTGACAGGCAATCACGGGGACGGTATACCCGCCCGCCGTGAATGCCTTGCCGGGAATTAATTACAGCTTGAAGCCGTGATATTTCTGGCCCAGCGCGACCGTGGCGGCAAAAAAACCAGCCTTGCTGCCGCAATCGTAACGCGTGCCTTCGTAGGCAAAACCAAATACATTACGGCTTTTGAGCAAGGCAGCAATGCCGTCGGTAAGCTGGATCTCGCCACCGGCGCCTTTGCCGATGTGACGCAGGTATTCAAAAATTTCTGGTTCCAGAATATAGCGACCCACCACCGCCTTGTCCGAAGGGGCATCGGCCGGCGCAGGTTTTTCAACGATCTGGTTCACCTGGATCGTATTGGATGACACCGATTTGCCCGCGATAATCCCGTATTTATTGGCGTCTTCGCGAGCGATGGTCTGAATGCCAAGCACGCTGCCGTTATTGGCATGCGCGGCCTGAATCAACTGCTGGGTAACCGGCACGTTCGAATCGATCAGGTCATCAGCCAGCAACACCGCGAACGGTTCATTTCCCACCACCGGTTCGGCGCACAGCACGGCGTGCCCCAGACCCAGCGGAGCCGACTGGCGGATGTAAATACAATTGACATTGGACGGAATGACCTGCCGCACCTGCTTCAGTAGTTCCTGCTTGCCCTTTTCTTCCAGTTCAGACTCCAGCTCGGGCATGGAGTCGAAATGATCCTCGATCGCGCGCTTGTGCCGCCCGGTAATAAAAATCAGATCGGTAATGCCTGCCTTGACTGCCTCTTCCACTGCATACTGGATCAGTGGCTTATCCACGACGGGCAGCATCTCTTTAGGCATGGCCTTGGTCGCCGGCAAAAAGCGGGTGCCCAGGCCTGCGACGGGAAAGACAGCTTTACGGATCGGATTCATTTAAACCTCGTTGATGTTTCGAATGACGTCATTTTATGATAAAACCCTTCGCGCTCAGGGGTATAAGTCTTGCAGACCGGCAAACACAGGAAAACGGCGATCCCTATCAGACAGTATCATATGCTCGCGCGGCAACTGCCAGTTAATGTTCAGTTGCGGGTCATCAAAGGCCAGGCCACGCTCGTAATCGGGCGCATAGGTTGCATCGGTTTTATAGGTAACAATCGCCTGTTCGCTGAGCACGGCAAAACCGTGCGCAAACCCGGCAGGGATAAACAGCGATTGCTTGCGCACCGCATCCAGTTCAATTTGCAGGGACTGCCCGAAGGTCTCGCTGCTCTTGCGCAAATCCACAATGACATCAAGCACGCGCCCGGCCACCACGCGCACCAGCTTGTTCTGGGCATAAGGCGGCAACTGGTAATGCAGGCCCCGCACCACGCCGTAAGACGACTGCGATTCATTGTCCTGTATAAAGTGCAACGCCCACCCCAGGGCCTCATCGAGCACCTGCTGCCGGTAGGCCTCCAGAAAATAGCCGCGTTCGTCGCGGTGCACTGCGGGAGTGATCAGCAGGACATCGGAAATAACCAGGCGTTCTGTTTTCATGCGTATCAGGCAAAGCCCCAATGGATTGCATCAGCACAGATTATAACGGATCAGTCATCACCGTCGCCCTGGACAGACTTCGCTGTTTACACCCGTCCTGTTATCATGAGCCATTGCAACTTTCATATGATGGTCCCGAACGCGATGGCATCTTTGCTTGTTACCGGTGGCGCCGGATTTATCGGCGCCAACTTTGTTCATTACTGGCTCAGACAGCATCCAGACGATACGCTGGTGGTACTGGACGCGCTGACCTACGCGGGCAACCGCAGCAGCCTTGCCGGGCTTGAACGCCACGCCAACTTCACATTTGTACACGGAAATATCTGCAATACGGACAAAGTCATCGCGTTACTGAAACAGCACCGCGTCGATACCATCGTGCATTTTGCGGCAGAAAGCCATGTGGATCGGTCTATCCAGGGGCCTGACACATTTATCCAGACCAATATCACCGGCACCCACAGCCTGCTCAAGGCGGCACGCCAGGTATGGATAGAGGTGCCGGCGCTGCACAAACAAGCGGCGCTGCCGCACCGCTTTCATCACGTCAGTACCGACGAGATTTTCGGCAGCCTGGCGGCCGATCAGCCTGCGTTTACCGAAAACACGCCCTATGCACCGAACTCACCGTACTCGGCCAGCAAGGCCGCTGCTGACCATCTGGTGCGGGCCTACCACCAGACTTACGGCCTGGCCACCACCATCAGCCGATGTTCGAACAATTACGGGCCCTATCACTATCCCGAAAAGCTCATCCCACTGACACTGACGAACATCCTGCACAATAAAGCCATTCCGGTTTTTGGCGATGGCCTGCAGGTCCGTGACTGGCTTTACGTATTGGATCATGTTCGCGCGATAGAGGCGATCCTTATGCAAGACCAGGTGGGCGACACCTGGAATGTCGGCGCCCGTTGCGAGCTGACCAACATACAACTCATCCATAAACTGTGTCAGATCATGGACCACGCCTTTGCGACGCGACCACCGTTGCGGCAGCAGTTTGCGCTGGCAACGGCGGCGCAGGCGGGCAATAGCGCATCGCTGATCCGCTACGTGCAGGATCGCCCCGGACATGACCGGCGCTACGCCATGGATACGACAAAAATTGAACAGGAACTGGGCTTTGTCGCCAGCGAGCCGTTTGACGCCGGTATCATCAAGACCGTAGACTGGTTTTTGGACAATGAACCGTGGTGGCGCTCGGCCGCATCACAATTGGCATAAACAGCACAGCCCGCGTACTTATTTTTTCACTGCCAACGCTTTCAAATTGTTTTTTATCAGCCGAGCCAGTTCGCTCGCGTCGCCATGGAAAGACAAAATGGCGGCATGGGTCATTTGCTTCTGGTTGATGTTTTCCCACTGGATCACATACCCAGCCTCCTTGACAAGCTGGCCGATAAAATGTCTGGTAGCTCTGCCGTTACCGTCCCTGAAAGGGTGGATGGCATTCAGTTCGCCAAGATAATATGCAGCCCTTTCGCTTATCGTGTCGGCCGGTTGGTCCCGCAAGTAATTTTCGCTCTGGAGCTGGCGCAATAATCGCCTGGCTGATTCTTCAATGAATTGATGATTAGCAAATCTGGACGTCCCTTTGGAAATATCCACTGTCCTGACCTTGCCTGCCCATTGGTATAAATCGCCGAAAAGCCGCTGATGTATTTGCTGCAAATGATTAAAGTCGAAGTGACCTTTGACTGGGTGTTCCTTCAAGGCTGCCGAAGCAAACAGATAGCTATTGGATTCGGCCATGTCCAGTGTCGCAGCGTCTTTAATGCTCTCTTTGTTGATTAGAACATCTGTACCCGGATAGACGTATGAATCGGGGCTGCTGCTATACTTTGCCATTCCTGATCCGGTCAAACACGTTCTGCTTTGCCTGTTCAATAGTCAACTTGCCCTGCATGACAAGCTCCAGGTCAGCCAGCGCTTGCGCATCTGGGGTAAGCCCTTCCAGGGCCAGCGAGCCAATTTCGGATTTCATTTCCTGCCGGAACTCTTCTGACTGCACGTCCATTAAAGACCCTTAAACATTGAAATAACAACCATTACATTATAACAAAAATACGTTATTTATCATATATTTAAATGACTTTAACGATAATCCGACGCAACTGCATGCGCCAGGGTGGCGCGTCGCTTTCCCATCACCCCGGTTCGGTTACCGGCGCACCAACATTTGCCCAGAAAACGGTATGCGCTGCGCATTCAGTGATGCTAGAATCTGAACGCACACTTATGCACCGACGCTTCTCTCAATGTACTCATCTACCTTTATTTTCTCAAAGAAACAGTTTGACCAAGAGTTTCACAGCCTGGACAAAACCATTGCTGAAATAGCACGCAATATAGATGGCTATTTAGGCGAGGAGGCGTGGGAGAATCCTGCTACCGGCCTGGTTTCCAACGTATATTACTGGGCGTCGCTGCAGGCACTGGAAAAACTCATTCATGATCCCGTACATCGCCAGGCAAAAGCCGCCCAGGCCAAATGGCTAAACGGATATAAAGTCGTGATTGCCCAGGTAAAAGACATTTACGGTGACAAGCACCTGGGCATCATTTCCGGCTAAAAAAAACGGCAATAGACCTGGCAGCCAACCTGTTTATCAGAAGCAGGCGGCAAAAAAAACTGCGCGCCTACACCCGCTCCAGCGGCATGTAGGGAGGCGCAGGCAATTGAACATGAATCGGGTCTCCCGCGCGAACCGTTCCCCCTGCTATCACAATTGTCATAATACCGGCTTTGCGGATCAATTCTCCATTGGGCTGACGCAGCAACACCGCCTTGAGCAGGCCCGGCTGAAACCGGTCTATTTGCGCGCATGGGTTGCGAAGGCCCGTTACCTGTAAAAGGGCATTGTCTCCAATCCTGAGCAAGGTGCCCTTGGGTAACGACAGCAGATCAATGCCTTCAGTGGTGATGTTTTCGCCCAGATCAGCGGGCCCCACGTTAAAGCCTTTGCCCTGGAGCTCGTCAAAGAGTTCGGCATGCATAAGATGAACTTGTCGCAAGTTCGGCTGCGTCGGATCTGCAGCAACCCTTGACCGATGCTTGACGGTTACGCCCGAATGCGCATCGCCCTGGACGCCAAGGCCAGCCACAATGCATATTTCTGATGCGGGAGTTTTGGAAAAGCGATGTGTAACGTATTTGGCCACGGACAGCACGCGCCCGCAAGTTGACATGGTCATTTAAAATTTCCGCAATGATTTTTTTATTATATTGCGCTGGTATTTCAGACCTGTGTAAAGCACCACATGTGCAGACAACAACAGGGGCAATCCCTGAACCGTCGGCACCGCGCCGCAACTATCTGGCCCATTGTCGCAGATTTGTATTACTATATCGGGAATGGTTTTTCATAGTCAGGGGAAATGAGATGAAAGTGCTGATCACGTATGACCGCCGTCTGCTGGGTACCCGATTTACCAAGTTAAAACAGCTCATAGATGAACATTTCCCCAGCCGTTGGCATTGCTACGATTCGAGTTACATCGTGGCGACCAATCTGGGGGTCACACAGGTACGCGAGCTTTTGCTGCCTGCCCTTGATACCAACGACAGTCTCCTGGTGATCGAACTGGGAAATAAATGGGCTGGCATCGGTCTTTCGGAAAAGAACCGCAGCTGGCTCGATCTGGACTGAATCCTCTCTCCTCTTGCTGCATCCACATCCGGCGTGTTGTCACGCCCGGATAGCAATATCATTAGCACAACCGGCCGACAGCCCCGTTAGGACCATACCCTCTGCCCACAAAGCCCGCCCACAGAAGGATGGCCACCGCGGCATCGCTAGCGCCGCGCCAGCTGCAATTTCTCAAGAAACTTGTCCGCCTTCTGGAAACCAACTACACGGTTGTCCTTCATTTCCTGGCCATTGCGGTCAAAGAAAATAATGCCCGGTGGGCCGAACAGGCGAAAGCGTTTGAGCAGTTCACGATCCTGCTCATTGTTGCCGGTTACGTCGGCCTGCAATACAAGCATGGCGTTCATGGCACCGGCCACCCGGCTATCGGAAAAGGTGAATTTTTCCATTTCGTGACAGGAAATGCACCAATCGGCATAGAAGTCCAGCATGACAGGTTTACCGGCCGTCGCAATGCGCGCCTCGAGCTCTGCCAGCGACCGTACCCTTTCGAACTGTACTTTGGCGACGCTGGTTTGCGCTGCTCCGTTTACCTGCGCAATTCCTTTGAGGGGGGCGAGCGGATCCCGGCTGCCGGTTGCCAGTCCCACCAGCAACAGCAATGCCCACGCGGCTGCCAGCAGGCCAAGCGCACGCAATATAAGCCGCAACGGGCCGGCGCTGGAGACAGGACCGGTGTCACTGCGAAAGGCACCCAGCAGCACCGCCAGGCACATACTCAGAAACGCCCAGCCCAGCATTTGAGCCCACAGGGGCAAAACGGGCATCAGCATCCACAGCGCCGTCGCCAGAAGCAACAGACCGCAGAAATACTTGATTGCTTCCATCCAGGGACCCGCCTTGGGCATGAGCGCACCGGAAGTGGCGCCAAGGATCAGCAGCGAGAAGCCCTGCCCCCAGGCCAGTACAAACAGCGCCAGGCCACCCAGCACCAGGTTGCCGGTCTGGGAGATGAACAGCAGAATACCGGCCAGCGGCGCGGCAACGCAGGGGCCACAAATCAGCGCTGACAGCATGCCCATGCCGAAAGCGCCGCCATAGCGCCCACCGGGCATCCGCGATACTTTGCTATTCAGTGAGGTTTGCAGCGATACCGGCACCTGTATGGTAAAAGCGCCGAACATACCAATGGCAAGAATAATGAGCACCACCGCGAATGCCGAGAGCACCCAGGGATTCTGAATCCAGGCTGCCAGCACGGAACCGACAGAGGCGGCCGCAATGCCCAGCAATGTGTACACAATGGCCGTGCCCAGCACATACATGAGCGTGAGCGCAAAACCGCGCCCTTTGGATGGAACACCCCCGCGCGCCTTCTGGTCTCCCACAATAACCGACAGCAAGATAGGTAGCATGGGCAAGACGCAGGGCGTAAACGAAAGCACCACGCCCAACGCGAAACAGATCAGCAGCACGCGCGCCAGGCCCGCCTCTGACAGCCATTGGGCGATGGTGGTATCGCCGGCATCAAACAGCGAGGCATTACCGGGATCAGCAGAAACGGCAGCAGAGGCCTGCTGCCCGATTTGATCTGCGCTTCGATCCGTGCCAGACGCGTTATTGTCTGCAAGTGGCGTGCTGACTGCGCCAGCCGGCGCAGCACCTTTTTTGACGCCAGGCGTGCCGCCGATAATGCTCATGCCGCCGCCGGGCGCCGGCTCCAGGACGATGTCATAGGTGATCGGAGGATAGCACAAGCCGGCATCGGCGCATCCCTGCCCTACCACCTGCAATGTGAAGGGCGTTGTCTGCTTGAGCAATGGCAGTCGAATACTTACCTGGTTATGATAGACCTCCATGTTTTTGTCGAAGGTCGGGTCGTACTTTACCTCCCCCTTGGGAAGCACCGGTGTGCCCAGCAGGGTCGTAGCCTGAGATTTGTCCGCATCATCTTTGATATGAAATTCGAAACGCTCGCGATACATATAGTATTTGGGCGCGATGCGATAGTCTATGCGTACCTCGGATGGCGTCTGCATTTGCGCAGAAAAGGCAAAGGCCTGCTCCGGATCCAGAAACTCTTCTTCCGCATGAACAGCAGGGGCTGCCAGCAACAACAGCATGGCCATGAGCCCCAACAGCCACATAATGCGGCCCTTCAAATCCGACGACGTTAACACGCGACCTCTCTATACCGATGTTTGTGCCCGCACCCAGTCCAGATACGGCACATGCCCGCCAATGACGGGCACAATAATAATTTCAGGAACGTCGTAGGGGTGCAACTGCACAATTCGCTCCTGGCAGCGCAAACTGGCCCGGCTGGAGGTCTTGATGGTAAGGGTGATTTCCTCGGTCCCTTCGACGTTCTCTTCCCATAAATAAATAGACAGACTGGCAGGGCTTAAGTTCACACAGGCAGCCAGATGTTCTTCTACCAGCAGATGCGCGATGCGTTTTGCCAGCAGCGTATCGGGGACGGTGGTGTACATGACCACGCAGTCAGTTGTCATTGGAAACACTCCTGAGTAGGTGAAATTACTCCAGTTCCATCCCCTTGCGTTCAGGAATCAGGAACAGGGTCGCGATAATGTCCAGTATATAAAGGGACGCCAGCAACGCCAGGGCCACTTCAAAGGAATATGCCGCCGCCAGCGCACCGACCACCACCGGTCCAAATCCGCCGATGGCCCGGCCGATATTGAACAGCACGTTTTGCGCAGTGGCTCTGGCTGCCCGGGGATACAGCTCCGAAATCAACGCCCCGTATCCGCCAATCATACCATTGACAAAAACACCCATCAGCGCCCCGCCCCACAACAGCGCGGTGGGGGTCGTGAGCTGGGAATAGACGTAAACCATGACAACGGCGCCGACCTGATAGAGCAGAAAACTGGGGCGACGGCCGATGCGGTCTGCCAACTGCCCGAACAGCCAGATCCCCAGGCTCATGCCCAGCACGGTCATGGCCGTCCAGCTGGCTGATTTGGTGAGCGAATAGCCGAACTGGGTGGACAGGTACGAAGGCATCCAGATCATCAGGCCGTAATAACCGAAGTTTTGCACCGAACACAGGACAATCACCCCGATGCTGCGTCTTACGGTTTCCGCATCCGCTACCAGCAATCGTAGTGGCGCAAACGTAAATGACTTCGCTACCGGGGCGGATTTGACAAAGTGTTCGGGCTCACCGATGTAGGAGCGCACAAAAAACGAAACAATGGCCGGCAACACGCCAACGGCAAACATACCGCGCCAGCCGATAATGGGCAGCAATAGCGGCGTCAGCAGCGCTGCGGCCAGTACGCCGGCCTGCCAGCCCAGGCCGACATACGAAGACACCCGGGCACGCTGCGAAGGGCGACAGGCTTCGGTGGCCAGCGCCATTCCAATGCCAAATTCACCGCCCAGGCCCAGCCCGGCGATAGTGCGATACACCAGCAGGTCCCAATAGCCCTGCGCCAGGGCGCACATGCCAGTGAAGACCGCAAACAGGAGAATAGTCCAGGTCAGCACCCGGACCCGGCCGTAAATATCGCTAAGCAGGCCAAAACCGACGCCACCGATCACTGCGCCCACCAGGGTCCAGGTCACGAGCGAGCCGGCTTCGGTGCTGGTCAGGCCCAGGCCCGCACTGACGGCCGACAAAATAAAGCCCAGGATCAACAGATCGAATCCGTCCAGGGCATAGCCGATTGATGAAGCCCAGATGGCTTTTCTTGCATTTTTTTGGTAGTCACGTTCTGCGGGCGCAGCAAGACCTGACACAGACGAAGCACGCATTGTTCGTTCCTGTTGGGGGAAAAGAAGGGGGAAATTTTTGCAGGCCTTATTGTAGCGCGGGCGCGACTGTCATGAATCTGAAAAAATGCAGCCGTAATAAAAAGTGCCCAATGCGTCATCAGCAAAAAGCTGCCCCCACTGCGGCATGTCTATGCGAATACCGCCTGGAACCATGGCGTACATGGCCGGTAGCCGATTGCGCTCTGTTGCACGCACGCCAAAGTTACCAACTAAGACCGGTCGCCTTGGGCAGCAGCCACTAGGGCATGCTGTTGGTCCGGCGTGGCAGCATGCACCTGTCCTGGCACGGGAAAATATTGATCGGCCCAGTGCGCAAGCGCCTCTATGGGCTCTCGCAAGGTCCGACCAAAATCGGTCACTAGGTACTCTACCCGCGGCGGGACTTCTGCATACACCTGCCGCGTGACCATACCCAGCGCTTCGAAGTGTCGCAGATGCCGACTGAGCTCCTTTTGCGAGATGGGCCGCAATGTTCGCTGCAAGGTGTTAAAGCGCACTGGTCCGTCAGCCAATATCAAGCGGTAAATCACCGGCGTTGCCCATTTGCCGGCAAGTATTTCGCCAAACCGTGCGACCGGACATAAATTGCCACGGGCGGGAACGGAAACATTTTTTTTCATCTGTGCCAAGCCTGATAGTGACGCAAGCGTATTATTTTTGTCCATTAGTAACCTTTTGGTACCTACTATCTATAGTATACCCAGCCAATTACACTGGCCACTGGCAATTGAAACCGGAACGTGAAAATGAACAGATTGAGGAACAAACGGATTTTGATCACAGGCGGCACTTCAGGTATCGGGCTGGCCGCCGTGCGCCACGCCCTGCGGGAAGGCGCGAGTGTGATGGTCACAGGTAGACGACAGCATACGCTGGATCAGTTGGCTGAAGAATCGAACGGAGCTGTTCTGACTCTGCAGGCGGACATATCAGACATCGATGCCCTGCCTGCCCTCAACGAGCGCATCGTCCATCATTGGGGGGGCCTGGATGGCGCTTTTCTGTGTGCGGCCGATGTCACGCATATGCCGCTATCTCAATGGCAGCAACAAGACTATGACCGGCTTATGGACACCAACCTTAAAGGGCCATTCTTTTTATTGCAGACCCTCGTTCCCTTGCTGGCAAATCCGAGCTCTGTGGTGCTATGCGGCTCGGTATCCGCCCATATTGGATTTCCGGACAGCTCGGCTTATGCGGCAAGCAAGGCAGCCCTGCTTTCGCTGGCGCGCACCCTGTCTCGCGAATTTATCGAGCAGGGTATACGCGTGAACAGTGTCTCGCCGGGGCCGACCGAGACACCTGCCGTGGAACAACTCAAAGCCGGCAATCCGAACTTCATGCAGCACTTGACGTCCATCGTGCCTGCAGGGCGTATCGGAACACCTGCGGAAATAGCCAATGCCGTTATTTTTCTGCTATCGGATGAATCGCAATATATGCGAGGCAGTGAGATTATCGTCGATGGGGGTGTCGTCGGCCTTTAAACGGTAAAACGGACAGATACGAAACGTTGCCCTCAAACGGCAAAGCGCGATCATAGGACGTTGATATAAATGATGTCTGAGCCACAGGCTGGATAAAAGCAAAAGGCACCTGCCTAAACAGGTGCCTTTTGCCGCCAGTGAAGTAATCCGCACTGGCAAAGAAATACTGCGACGCCCGCCGGTGCATGCACACCGGCTGTCGACTATCGGGTATCAGCCTTACTCGGCTTCAACCACTTCGTCGGCAACTTCAGGACGGTCAACCAGTTCCATAAATGCCATTGGTGCGTTATCGCCCTGACGGAAGCCCATTTTCAGAACGCGGGTGTAACCACCGTTGCGCTCTTTATAGCGAGGACCGATTTCGGCAAACAGTTTGACCACAGCATCGCGGTCGCGCAGACGGGCGAATGCCAGGCGTTTGTTAGCCAGGGTCGGCTCTTTGGCCATGGTGATAAGGGGCTCAATGACACGGCGCAGCTCTTTGGCTTTTGGCAATGTTGTTTTGATCGCTTCGTGCTGAATCAGAGATACAGACATGTTGCGGAACATCGCCAGGCGATGGCTGCTGGTACGATTCAGCTTACGTAGACCACTACGGTGACGCATAATAATTTCCTTTGAATCTAGGTTAAAGACAGCTTATGCCGTCTGTTTGACCGGTTCTTCTATCCTGCTATGACGGCTGTCATAACTGGCGGTCCGGTTGGTATAGGAACAGAATCAGGCGACCACATATGAAATATGACATGCCCGAAACCATCCGGTTCTTTTGGCCCCTTGCGGGAACCAGCAATTTTACAGCAAATATGAGCCAGAGCTTATGCTGGCGGCAGGTTTGATGCCTGCAGCCAACAGTATTGAACCTTAAGGACGCTCAAGACCCAGTGGCGGCCAGCTTTCCAGCTTCATGCCCAGGGTCAGGCCACGTGCAGCCAGTACTTCCTTGATTTCATTCAAAGATTTACGGCCCAGGTTAGGTGTTTTGAGCAGCTCGTTTTCAGTACGCTGGATCAGATCACCAATGTAATAGATGTTTTCTGCTTTGAGGCAGTTGGCCGAGCGAACGGTCAGTTCGAGATCGTCAACAGGGCGCAGCAGGACCGGATCAATTTGCGGTACGCCGCGGACCGGTGTTTCGAATGTATCGCTGGCACCTTCCAGGGCAGCAAATACGGAAATCTGGTCCATCAGGATACGGGCAGACTGACGCACGGCTTCTTCAGGAGAAATCACGCCGTTTGTTTCAATATCCAGAATCAGCTTGTCCAGGTCGGTACGCTGTTCAACACGGGCGCTTTCGACAGCATAGCTGACGCGGCGAACGGGACTGAAGGAGGCGTCCATCTGGATACGGCCGATGGTGTGCGAACGCTCGTCGGTCAGTGCGCGCATATTGCCGGCAACATAACCACGACCCTGCTCGATCTTGATTTGCATCTCGAGCTTGCCGTTGTCTGTCAGCGTCGCAATCACGTGATTCGGATTGATAATTTCGACGTCGTGAGGCAGATCGATATCGCTGGCCAGTACCGGGCCGGAGCCAGATTTGCGCAGCGTAACGGTCACTTCTTCACGATTGTTCAGTTTGAATACAATGCCCTTCAGGTTCAGAACGATGTCAACGACATCTTCACGCACGCCTGTCAGCGTAGAGTACTCATGAACCACACCTGTAATCTGCACTTCGGTAGGCGCAAAACCTGTCATGGAAGACAGCAAAATGCGACGCAGCGCGTTGCCCAGCGTGTGGCCATAACCACGTTCAAACGGTTCCATAACCACTTTAGCGTGGTTCTCGGTAACCGGTGTGACTTCAATGGAACGGGGTTTCAAAAAACCTTGAGACATAACTCTGTGTCCTTTTCAATACCCTCGGCTCGTTACACCGATAAGGCTGATGGATAAGATAAATACTACTTGGATAAAATCTGAAACTGCAAAAAACAGGAAACCGTAATGGTTCCCTGTTTTCCTGATGCATTAACGTGAGTACAACTCGACGACCATAGATTCGTTGATATCACGAGCGACATCAGCGCGATCCGGCGCCTGTTTGAACGTACCAGTCAGTTTGGTAGTGTCCACTTCAACCCACTGTGGCAGACCGTTGCCGGATGCCAGATCCATAGACTCTTTGATACGAGCCTGTGTTTTGGATTTTTCACGAACAGAAACAACATCACCGCTGCTGACCAGCATTGATGGAATGTCTGCCTTGTGACCGTTCAGCTCGATTGCACCATGGGCAACCAGTTGACGAGCTTCTGCACGTGTTGAACCGTAACCCATACGGTATACAACGTTATCCAGACGTGATTCGAGCAACTGAATCAGGGTCTCGCCAGTGTTGCCACGGCGACGCTCAGCTTCAGCGAAGTATTTACGGAATTGCTTTTCGAGCACACCGTACATACGTTTCAGTTTTTGCTTTTCACGCAGTTGCAGGCCGTAGTCGGACGTACGGGCACCAGAGGTGCGGCCGTGCTGACCGGGTTTGGAGTCAAGCTTGCATTTGGAGTCGAGTGAACGACGTGCGCTCTTCAGGAACAGATCAATGCCTTCGCGACGCGAAAGTTTGCATTTTGGTCCAGTATATCGTGCCATTATTTTCCCTTGCTAAATTAAATACGACGGCGTTTAGGAGGGCGGCAACCGTTATGCGGGACTGGCGTGATGTCTGAAATACTGGAAATTTTGATACCCAGTGCATTCAATGCACGCACTGAAGATTCACGACCAGGACCAGGGCCCTTGATACGTACTTCCAGTGTTTTGATACCATATTCCAATGCTACACGGCCCGCTGACTCGGCTGCAACCTGCGCTGCAAAAGGCGTCGATTTACGTGAGCCTTTAAAGCCCGCGCCACCCGACGTCGCCCATGACAAGGCATTGCCTTGACGGTCAGTAATTGTGATGATTGTGTTGTTGAAAGATGCATGAACGTGAGCAATACCGTCCGATACAACCTTTCTAATTTTTTTGCGTGCGCGTGCAGCGCCGCCAGAAGCTTTCGCCATAATCTACCCCGATTATTTCTTCAGTGATTGTGCTGAACGACGTGGGCCCTTGCGTGTACGTGCGTTTGTACGTGTGCGCTGACCGCGAACGGGCAGACCACGTTTGTGACGCAGACCACGGTAGGTACCCAGGTCAATCAGACGTTTAATCGAAAGTTGTACTTCACGACGCAAATCACCCTCGACTGTGAACAAACCAATCTGTTCACGGATTTTTTCGAGTTCTGCATCTGTCAGATCTTTCACTTTCTTGTCAAAGGCCACACCGGCTGTTTCGCAAATTTTGCGAGAGCGAGTGCGTCCGATGCCAAAAATAGCGGTCAGACCGATTTCAGCATGCTGATGCGGCGGAATGTTAATGCCAGCTATACGGGCCATGTCTGTTCCTCGTTAAATCGATGCGCCAGGATTAACCCTGACGCTGCTTGTGACGTGGATCTGTACAAATTACTCGTACAACTCCGTGTCGTTTAATGATCTTGCAATGACGGCAGATCTTTTTTACCGATGCCATTACCTTCATGGTTGACTCCTAGTTTTGTTTCCGCTTATTTAGAGCGGAAGACGATTCTTGCACGTGAAAGGTCATAGGGCGTGAGTTCCACGGTTACCTTGTCACCCGGAAGAATCCGAATATAGTGCATTCGCATCTTGCCGGAAATGTGGCCAAGAACCACATGTCCGTTTTCGAGCTTTACACGAAATGTTGCGTTCGGGAGGTTCTCGACAACCTCACCCTGCATTTGTATGACGTCATCCTTGGCCATGATCTATCTCATAGGTAAGCTCGAACCCTTAAAACTTGTCTTCTTGAGCAGCGAATCATACTGGTGGGACATCATATAGGCCTGTACCTGCGCCATGAAATCCATTGTTACCACCACGATAATCAACAGCGAAGTGCCGCCAAAATAAAACGGTACATTCTGCCACTGCATCCGGAGAAACTCGGGAACCAGACACACCAACGTGATGTAAATGGCACCGATCAGTGTCAGGCGCATCAAAATTTTGTCGATATATTTTGATGTCTGCAGCCCCGGACGGATACCCGGAACAAATGCGCCGCTTTTCTTCAGATTGTCTGCAGTTTCCCGGCTGTTAAATACCAGCGCGGTATAGAAAAAGCAGAAGAACACAACCAGAGCGGTGAATACTGTCACATACAGGGGTTGACCAGGCGACAGTGCTGCTGCAGCGTCGCTTAACCAGCGCATGTTACTTGACTGTGAAAACCAGCTGGCAATGGTGGCCGGAAACAGGATGATGGACGAAGCGAAGATGGGAGGAATCACACCTGCCATATTCAGCTTCAGGGGCAGATGCGAGCTCTGACCGCCATAAACCTTGTTGCCAACCTGACGCTTGGCGTAGTTCACCGTAATCCGGCGTTGACCACGCTCAACAAACACCACCAATGCAGTAATCGCAACTACCAGGACCAGAATAAACAGTGCGGACACCGTTCCGATCTGATTCTGACTGACCAGCTCGAACATGCTTGCCAGAGCGGTTGGCAGGCCGGCCACAATACCTGCAAAAATCAGGATTGAAATACCATTGCCAAGACCGCGCTCGGTAATTTGCTCTCCAAGCCACATCACGAACATGGTTCCGGTTACCAGGGTGACCACTGTCGTAAAGACAAACATGGGCCCGGGTGAGTTGACCAGATCCGGCTGAGCCTGCAGCGTGGCAGCAATACCAAAGGATTGCGCCAGCGCGAGCAACACCGTGCCGTAACGTGTGTATTGGGTTATCTTGCGGCGGCCGGCCTCCCCTTCTTTCTTGATTGCTTCAAGAGAAGGCACTACGGAGCTGACCAGCTGCATGATAATCGATGCCGAAATATACGGCATGATACCCAGAGCAAATACAGAGAAGCGCGACAACGCGCCGCCCGAGAACATGTTAAAGAGGCCCAGAATCCCGCCAGATTGCGAATTGAACAGCTGGCGCATGGCATCGGGATTAATACCCGGTACCGGAATATGCGTACCCAGCCGATACACGATCAGCGCGAGAATCAGGAACACAAGACGCTGCCTGAGGTCGCCGTATTTCTTACCGCTACCTGCTTTTCCTGCTGCCTGTGCTTTAGCCACTTTGACCCCTTTTACTCAGCGAGTGAACCACCAGCGGCTTCGATCGCTGCGCGGGCACCGGCTGTTGCTGTCAGCCCTTTAAGGGATACTTTACGGGAAAGCTCACCGGATTTGATGACTTTCACATAACGTACTTGCTGACCAATAATACCTTGCTGCTTGAGCACCTGAACATCGACCTCGTCGCCTGTCAGCTTCTGCAGATCAGACAGACGTACTTGTGAGTACAGGTGCTGACCCAGAGGCGTAAAGCCACGTTTTGGCAAACGACGTTGCAGGGGCATCTGACCACCCTCGAAGCCGACTTTATGAAAGCCGCCTGAGCGTGATTTCTGACCTTTGTGTCCACGACCGGCGGTTTTACCGAAGCCTGAACCAATGCCGCGACCAACACGGCGCTTGGCATGCTTGCTGCCTTCAGCGGGGGACAATGAGTTGAGTTGCATTTCGGACATCTCTATTCCTTTACGATAAGGCTTCAGGCTTCCGAAACGGACACGAGATAATCGACTGTGCGAATCATCCCGCGAACTTCCGGTGTATCCACCAGCACGCGGCTGCTGTTTACTTTGCCCAAGCCCAACCCGCGCACTGTATCGCGGTGACTTTGTTTGGTGCCGATAACGGACCGAACAAGCGTGACTTTAATTTGCTTCTTCTGTGCCATCATTTACCCCAGAATCTCTTCGACCGATTTGCCGCGCTTGGCTGCCACCTCGGAAGGTGTCAGGCAGGCGTTCAGACCGTTCAATGTTGCGCGTACCAGGTTGTAAGGGTTGCTTGAGCCCAGGCTCTTGGCAACCACGTTACGTACACCCATCACTTCGAAGATAGCGCGCATTGGACCGCCGGCAATCACTCCGGTACCTTCGGCAGCCGGTGAAATCAGAACGGTAGATGCGCCATGTTTACCCACGACGGTGTGATGCAGGGTACCCTCTTTCAGCGCGATACGAACCATGCCACGACGGGCCTGTTCCATTGCTTTCTGAACTGCGACGGGCACCTCGCGTGCTTTACCTTTACCCATACCGATGCGGCCATCGCCATCACCGACTACTGTCAGGGCTGCGAAGCTCATCGTACGACCACCTTTAACCACTTTGGTCACACGGTTGACCGCAATCATCTTCTCGCGAAAACCGTCATCGCGTTCTTGCTCAGGGGCGTTCTTGCCTTGTGCTTTTGCCATTTGACAATTCCTCGATTAGATCTTGAGGCCGGCTTCACGCGCGGCTTCGGCCAGCGCCTTGACGCGGCCATGGTAACGGAAACCGGCACGGTCGAATGCTACAGACTCGATACCCGCTGCCTTGGCTTTCTCGGCAACCCGTTTTCCAACGATAACGGCTGCCTCAACGTTGCCACCATTTTTCTTGCCTTCGGCCAGTTCCTTGCGGACTTCGGGCTCGAGCGTAGAAGCGGTTAACAACACCTTGTCGCCTTCCGGCGAAATAACGTTTGCGTAAATGTGAAGATTCGAACGGTGAACTGCCAGACGGTATGTACCGAGCTCTGCAATTTTCCGGCGAGTCGCCACTGCACGACGCAAACGGGATAATTTTTTGTCCATGATATATCCTTGCCTGCGCTATTATTTCTTCTTGGTTTCTTTGATGATGACGCGTTCGTCAGCATAACGAACACCTTTGCCTTTGTAGGGCTCTGGTGGACGATAGGCGCGAACTTTCGCGGCAACCTGGCCAACAGCCTGTTTGTCGAAGCTCTTCAGAACGATTTCGGTCTGAGTGGGGCATTCGGCTTTCACGCTTTTTGGCAGCGGGTGCACGATGTCATGCGAGAAACCAAGTTGAAGCTTGAGTGAATCTCCCTGAACCTGAGCACGGTAACCCACGCCAACCAGATTCAGACGACGTTCGAAACCCTTGCTGACGCCGGTAACCATATTGTTTACCAGGGCGCGCAGAGTGCCGGACATTTCTTTTGCATGGCGTGAATCATCAGCCACGGTAAAAGAGATTTTGCCGTCGTCCAGCTTGAGAGCGACTTCGCCGCCCAGTTGCTGGTTCAGTTCACCCAAAGGGCCTTTAACATGAATGTTGCCGTCCGTGATGCTAACTTCAACACCTTTAGGGACTTCAACAGGATATTTTGCTATACGTGACATATTCTTCTCCTTATGCCACGTAACACAGAACTTCGCCGCCCACGCCTTCATGACGGGCCTTGCGGTCTGTCATGACGCCACGTGAAGTGGAGACGATGGCTACGCCCAGACCGTTCATCACCTGAGGGATGGCAGCACGGCCTTTATAGATGCGCAGTCCAGGACGTGATACGCGGTCAATGCGTTCGATCACGGGACGTCCCGCGTAGTATTTCAGTGAAATTTCAAGCTCGGGCTTGGCTTTTTCACCTTTGATTTCAAAGCTCTCGATATAACCTTCTTCTTTCAGCACGGTGGCAATAGCCACTTTCAGCTTAGAGGAGGGCATCGATACCGAGACTTTCTCGACTTGCTGCGCGTTACGGATACGCGTCAGCATATCGGCGATGGGATCGCTCATGCTCATAATTTATTCTCCTACCAGCTAGCCTTGGTCATACCGGGCACTTCTCCGCGCATTGCCATCTCGCGCAGTTTGTGACGGGTCAAACCAAATTTGCTGAACACGCCACGTGGGCGTCCGGTGATAACGCAACGGTTACGCATACGAGTTGGGTTTGCATTACGCGGTAATTGCTGTAATTTCAAACGTGCGTCGTAGCGCTCTTCGTCGGATTTCGATGTGTCGTTAATGATCGCTGTCAGTGCTGCACGTTTGGCTGCGAATTTCTCAACCAGTTTGGCGCGTTTGATATCGCGATTGATGAGTGAAAGTTTTGCCACGTCATCGCCCCTTAGTTACGAAACGGGAAGCTGAAGGCTGTTAGCAGCGCTTTGGCTTCTTCGTCTGTCTTAGCTGTCGTTGTGATACTGATATTCAGGCCACGCAGTGCGTCGATTTTGTCGTATTCAATTTCAGGGAAAATGATTTGCTCTTTCACCCCGACGTTGTAGTTACCACGACCATCGAACGCGCGACCGGAGATACCACGGAAGTCGCGTACACGAGGCAATGCGATCGTAACCAGACGATCCAGAAACTCGTACATACGCTGACCGCGCAATGTCACCATGCAGCCGATAGGATAGTTTTCACGGATTTTAAAACCGGCAATCGCCTTTTTGGTTTTAGTAATCACAGGTTTCTGACCGGCAATTTTTGTCAGGTCTGAAACAGCGTGTTCGATCACTTTCTTGTCAGCAACGGCTTCAGAAACGCCCATGTTCAGTGTGATCTTGGTAATGCGAGGCACTTCCATGTCACTTTCATAACCGAACTGTTTCTTCATTTCGCCAGCAATCTTGCTGTTGTATAAGTCTTGCAAACGAGCCATGATTACGCCCCTTTCGCTTTCGCGCCAACGACTTCGCCGTTAGAACGGTAAATACGGACATTACGTCCATCGACTTCTTTGACGCCTACACGATCGCCCTTGCCCGTTGCAGGATTGAACAATGCCACGTTAGAAACGTGAATAGGCATTGTTTTGTCAATGATGCCGCCGGGATTGTTGCTCATCGGATTAGGTTTAGTGTGTTTTTTGACAACGTTCACGCCTTCAACCAGGATGTAATTAGCGTCAACACGGGCCAGTACGACACCGCGGCGCTTTTTATCACGACCGGTAAGGACGATAACCTCGTCACCTTTACGAATGTTTTCCATCTATCTGCCCCTTACAGCACTTCAGGTGCCAGTGACACGATTTTCATGAAGCGCTCGGTACGCAGTTCACGCGTAACAGGCCCGAAAATACGTGTACCGATAGGTTCAAGTTTGGCGTTCAGCAGTACAGCTGCGTTTCCACCAAAACGAATCAGCGAACCGTCTTTACGACGAACGCCCTTGGCGGTACGTACGACGACCGCGTTATAGATTTCGCCTTTTTTGACGCGTCCGCGCGGAGCTGCATCCTTGACAGTCACTTTAATGATGTCACCGATGGCTGCGTAACGGCGCTTTGAGCCGCCCAACACCTTGATGCACATAATACGGCGCGCACCGGTGTTATCAGCCACGTCTAGCGTGCTTTGCATTTGGATCATGATTATTCCTGTTCCAACTTAGTTACATACACTGTCGGTTTCCCGACAGCCCGTTTGCCATTTCTGGTATTTCGACCCACTTCGCTTTCGATTTACCTGTGATAAACACCAGGGTAAATCAGCACGTTAGGCAGGCCAGCAAGCACCAGATGCTATTCATATAACCAGTTTTGGTCCCGTCAGGCCGCGCCCGTTAGTTTGCGTGCGCCACCCTGGGTTGAAATCTGTTTAAATAGTTCCCTCGCCCGTAAACGAACGAAGTCCTCTAATATATCCTATCCGCGTACCATATGCAAGTGCAAAACACCTTAAAAAGACCAATTACTACTTGAAAAACAACAACTTTTTGGGCAAATTGGCCTGCGGGCGCGGCAAAAATGTATTTGACAGGTTTAATCGGCCATAGCGTCAACGAGAACTTGCGCACCACCAATGGCCCGCCCCGAGTCTCCGACCCCTCTGCCCTGTTCTCTCTGCCGTGTCTTGTATGTTCTGCCTTCTATGCCTAGCCGTCCGGGTGTCCTCGTCGATCGAGTGCCATCAGATCTCCGCCACCTCTCTGCCTCTCAAATCAACGACGATCTATATATAAGGTTCCGCGCAAAATAACCGACGCCCCTCAAGCCCCGGCGAATGCGCCGCCTTGCATCTTTTCCATTCAAAAAATAAGATACATTGACGTACTTTGACAAGCCCAGGGATTATCTTTAAGATTCTTTCACGAACCTTAAACCCAAATTTCACCCCCCCTGGAGTCAGCATGAAGCGTGCCGTTGCAACCCCTATATATACACAATCCTATTTATCCTCGAGAATACCGTCCCGAATCCTGTTGGCTTTGTTCAGCCTGACAGCCGCGGCCGCCCATGCCGCTGATGACGATCATCTGAAACTCGGCCTGGGCGCAGCCATTGCCCCGCGCTATGAAGGCGCCGACGAATATCGGCTGCAGCCCTTTCCTGTGGTGGACGCCCAGTACGGGCGTTTTTTTGCCCGCTCGGGCGATGGGCTGGGCATAAATATCTGGCAATCTGGGCAGCTGACTATCGGGGCCGGTGTGAACATGATGGAGGGATATAGCGAAAGCGACGTGCCCGAGGGCATCGGCAAGCTGTCCAATGCGCTGGGCGCACGTATTTTCGTATCGACCAACGCCTGGGGAGCTATCTTCACAGTGTCGGCCACGCAGGCAATAACCAAAAGCGAGCGCGGACTCATTGCAACTGCACGCGTATCGTATCCGTATTCAATATCGGAACGCTTTAAAGTCATTCCCAACGTGTCGGTCAACTGGGCCAATGCCAAGTACATGAACAGCTACTTCGGCATCAATGCGCATCAGGCAGCCCGCTCCGGTTTATCGGAATACCGGCCTTCTGCCGGATTCAAGGATGTGTCCCTGCGGCTTGGCTTCAGTTATGACCTGACCAAGACATGGAGCATCACCGGCGCTGCCGGTATCAGTCGGCTCATGGGAGACGCGGCCGACAGCCCGCTGGTCCGGCGCAAATCGCAGGCCGTAGGCGCCCTGGGCGTTGCCTATCGGTTCTAGCGCCCTGGCAATGCAGACCAATGGGCTCAGGCGCGTCGCACCAGCGGAAGGAAAATTGAATCGACCCAGGCGACGCGCAATTGCTCGGACGGCGCAACCCGGTGCATCATGACATGATGACGCAGCAGATCCCGGACAAGTGTCTTGACGGGCGGAATCAGCTTGTCCGGATCGATTTCGTTGCGCGCCACCGCACGCTCCAGAATCACGCTCAGATTATCCGTCCTGCCCGCACTCAGCGCCCGCCTGACTTCTTCTGGCGTGGCAAAGGCCTTGCGGAACATCTCGTTCGATAGCAAGGCATTGATCGTTGTGAAGATGGGCGCAAAATTGCCCAGACGCTGCAAATATTCCAGCAGTTCAGCCCGCACATCGCCTTGATCGGGCACTTGCGGCGGGTGCCTGGAAAGCTGGTATTCAATAGCCGCAAGCACCAGGGCTGCTTTACTGCTCCAGCGCCGCGCGAGCACCGAGCGGCTGGTGTGCGCTGCGCTGGCAACCATTTCCATGGTCAGCGACGTGTACCCATGCTCAACGAGCCTGTCCCAGACCACTTCAATAATAGCCTGCTCGAGCCTGGCGCCACGCCGCCGTGTTTTTACAGATTTCGCGATAGTCATATATCCGGGCACCGTTCGAAGTCGAATCAGCGTTTTGTTATCATTGTTTAAGATATTATCATGTATCTTATTATGGCATTTGATCCCACCCTGTGATATCGCCATGAATAGTGAAATGAGGCCAGTCGTCTCATCAGGCCGGTCCTTAAGTAAATCCCAGCCACTTGCCCGGGACACACTTCCTTGGTGTGCATGCAAGTATGAAAACCGGGTTCGCTACTCACATACTCCAGTTAATGCCGAACCCGCCGTCGATATCACGAAAACAACATTTTCGTGCGATTTTCTCCGCTGGTTAAGCGGTTTATGAGCATTATTTCAATTAACATATTGAAATGCGAATCATTTACATTACAATTCAACGTCTCGCAATCGTTTGAAATACTAAAATAATCTAGAAGGATATGTCATGCTCCAGCATTTGGGTCCTTGCCCGGTCACTCGTCAGCGCGATAACGCTCTACCCGTGTCGCCTCTGGCGCAATTAGTGCTGGGTGCGCTGGCTATGACAATGTATAGCGCTTCATTTGCGCAGGTTCCGGCAAGCGCGTCCGACAAAAGCGACGCTGCAGCGCCAGTCACAACGTTGCAGGCTATTGCCGCCCGTGCCGCAGACGATGTAATAACCGAAGGCACACGCTCATACACGCCTCGTGCAACCCGCGCCAGTACCGGTTTGTCGCTTTCTCTGCGCGAGACGCCGCAGTCCGTGACCGTGGTTACCCGTCAGCGCATTGAGGACCAGAACATGCAGTCTGTAAAAGACGTACTGGCAAGTACGCCCGGTATTTCCGTCCAGAATTACGACACCGAGCGCTATAGTTTCAACTCACGCGGTTTCTCCATCAATACCTATTTGTATGATGGTATTCCGACTGCTGTGACAAGCGGCACTGGATGGGCGGCCGGGGAATCGGCCATTGACCCGATCATTTATGACCGTATTGAGGTGGTGCGAGGCGCCACGGGATTGATGACCGGAGCCGGCAATCCCTCTGCAGCCGTCAATTTCGTGCGCAAGCGCGCGACCAGCAGGGACTTTACGGCAGATCTGTCCCTGGGCGCCGGGTCCCACGATACTTATCGGGCTTCTGCGGATTTGCAGACGCCCTTGACCGAAGACGGGCGCGTCCGGGGCCGCATCGTGGGCGCCCACCAGCAGGGGCACTCTTATCTGGATCGCTACAGCACACGCAAATCGATTTTCTACGGAACCATCGAAGCGGACCTGACCGATAGCACGGTGCTGCGCTTGGGCTATCACTACCAGGACAACGCGCCCAAAGCAAGTGCATGGGGTGGTTTCCCCCTATGGTATGCAGATGGCAGCCGTACAGACTGGGATCGCGGACTGAATATCGGCACGGATTGGAGCAAATGGGCCAGCACGACGCAGGGTGCGTTCCTGAATCTTGAACATGAGTTCGACAATGGCTGGCGGGTGGATGCGCTGCTCAATTACAGCAAAAACGAATCCGATGAAAAGCTGTTGTTCACCAGCGGCTGGCCCGACCGCGAAACCGGGCTGGGAATGGCTGCCAGCCCCGCTCGTTATTATGGCGACCGCACGCAAAAGAGCGTCGATATCAAAGTGTCCGGGCCGCTCGAGCTGTTCGGGCGCCAGCATGAGCTTGTTTTCGGCGCCAGCCACAGCCGACAAAAAGAGCTGTTTTACGGACGCTCGCCCATGAATGTCGCCCCCATAGGCAACTTCCTAGAGTGGGACGGATCATATGCGGAGCCGCAATGGGGAGAGGAATCGGTCTCGCTGGAGGGCCGGACCCGGCAGACCGGGCTATATGCGGCTGCGCGCCTGAACCTGACCGACTCGCTCAAGGTGATCCTGGGTGGTCGCTATAGCGAATGGAAGACGGACCAAGAGGGAACGTCTCCGTACAAATTCAGCAAGTCAGCCTTTACGCCATACGCAGGTATTCTTTATGACCTGAATGACAACCTGACGGCCTACGTGAGCTATACCAGCATTTTCAATCCCCAGAACTACCAGGACCGGGATGGACGCTGGCTGGATCCGCTGGAAGGCGACGCCTATGAAGTGGGCCTCAAAGGCAGTTTTCTGCAGGGGCGGTTGAATGCAAGCGCAGCGCTGTTTCAGATCGACCAGGACAACCTGGCCCAGACCGACGTTGGCTATCTGGTTCCTGGCACTGTTAACCAGGCCTATTATGCGGCAAAGGGTACGCGCAGCCGGGGTTACGATCTGGAAATCTCGGGCGAGCCGTTGGACCGATGGAATATCATGGCCGGCCTGACGCACTGGACTGCACACGATGCAGAGCGAAACGCGATCCAGACCAATCAGCCAAGAACATTATTCAAATTATTTACGACGTATCAGTTATCCGGCGCGCTCCACGGCCTGACCGTAGGCGGCGGGGTCAATTGGCAAAGCAAGCTGTACGCGAAGGCCAATGGTCCTGACGGCCAGGAACTGGTCTCGCAGGGATCCTATGCCCTGGTCGATTTAATGGCCCGCTATCAGGTTAATGATCGTGTCTCGGTGCAGTTGAATCTGAATAATCTTTTGAACAAAAAACATTATCAGCAAGTCGGCTTCTACAGCCAGGGAGCGTGGGGCGACGGGCGCAACTTCATGGCAACCATAAATTACAAATACTAAGCAAGTAAAGATACCAAGTACTTTGCTGCAGTGTCTGTTTATGCCTGCGGCATTGCCATGCGCAGCTTTTCTGCACGGCGTCGCAGCCACTCGAGCGTCAGCAGCATGGCGACCGAAAACAGGATCAGCAATGTCGCTGCGGCAGCGATCGTCGGATTCAGGTTCTCGCGGATCCCGCTGAACATGACGCGCGGCAAGGTGTACTGGTCGGGGCCCGCAATGAACAGCGTCATGACCACTTCATCGAACGAGGTGCCAAAGGCGAACAGCGCCCCCGAGATCACGCCTGGCGCAATCAGCGGCAGCGTGACCCGACGGAACACATACAAGGGAGGGGCGCCCAGACTGGCCGCCGCCCTTCCCAGATTGGTATCGTAACCCTCGAGCGTGGCCATCACGGTGATCAGCACAAAGGGCGCGCCCAGCACCGCATGCATGACCACCAGCAGGCCCAGATTATTGGCCAGGCCCATTGGCGCGAAAAACAGATAGGCAGCTACACCCAGGATGACAACCGGCACGACCATGGGAGAAATCAGCAGCGCCAACAAAAGCCCCTTGCCTGGAAAACGCGCCCGGTACAGCGCCAACGCGGCGGCCGTTCCCAATACCGTAGCAATGACCGTCGCCAGCGGCGCGACAATCAGCGTATTTTTCAGGCCCAGCATCCATTCAGGCGACTGGAAAAAATTCTCATACCAGCGCAGGGAAAAACCACTGAGCGGATACACCAGAAAAGAACTGTCGTTGAAGGACAACGGGACAATGACCAGCACCGGCACAATCAGAAACAGCAACACCAGGATGGCCAGTAGCCAGTGCAGTACGCGCCAGATGCGTTCGGAAGGCGTGCGAATGGTATTTTCCTGCGCCATTTAGGCCACCCCCAGGCGGGTCGAGCCGCTTAACCGGCTGTAGACCGCATACAGTATCAATGTCGCCAGCAGCAGCATGGCAGCCAATGCCCCGGCCAGGCCCCAATTGATGGTACCGTTGGTATAGAAGGCAATAAAGTAGCTGATCATCTGATCCTTCGGACCGCCCAGCAGTGCCGGTGTAATGTAATAGCCAATTGCCGTAATGAAGACCAGCAGGCAGCCTGCGCCAATGCCAGGCAGCGTTTGGGGAAAGTACACCGCCCAGAAACTGCGCAAGGGATGACAGCCCAGCGATACCGCCGCACGCATATAGGTGGGCGAAATGCCTTTCATTACGCTATATAAAGGCAGGATCATGAACGGAAGCATGATGTGCACCATGGCAATATAAACACCCAGACGGTTGAACACCAATTGCATCGGGGCATCGATGAGCCCGATCTGTATCAGCAGGCGATTGATCAGACCGCCATTTTGCAATAGCACGATCCATGCCGCCGTACGCACCAGCAATGAGGTCCAGAACGGCAGCAACACCAGAATCATCAGCAGGTTGCTGATGCGTGCAGGCAACCGTGCCAGCAGATAGGCCAGCGGATATGCCAGCACCAGCGCCACCAGCGTGACCACGGCCGCCATCCAGAACGTGCGCAAATAAATGGCCTTGAAAATGCCCTGGTCCGGCGGTGCCGCCCCGATACTGCCATCGGGAGCCTGCCTGAGATCCAGGGCGGTCAGCAGATAGTATGGCGTTTGCGCGCGGGCATTGTTTTTCAATATGCCCCAATAATCCTGATCCGACCAACGGGGGTCAATCTCTTCGAACGCTTTCTGGAAACTGGGCGGATCTATCTTGAAGGGCAGTCTGCGTGCTGTTTTGGCAATCAACGTGCGAAACCCCGCCTGCTCAAAATTGAGCCGCTGCATCAGCGGGCCCATGGTCTGCTCGGCCCGCGCCCGGGCCAGATCATCGGCCAGGGCACGGTACATATCTTCATCTACCGGCGTACCCGGCTCCCACTTGTTAAGTGCTTTGACGGTGGCCGGCAGGACCGTGACCACCTCGGGATTGGCCACGCTTTTGCCCAGAAACGAAGCGATCGGCGCCACAAAGGTTAGCAGCAGAAACAGCAGCAGCGGCATAACCAGCCAGAGCGCCTTGCGTGGCCCAGCCATTATTTGGCAACCCAGGCGTTGTAACGCTGCTCCAGAGAAACGCCGTTGTCGATCCAGAAGTTCACATCCAGTGCAATGGCATTCTTTTCATTGTCCGGGGCAGTCGGCATATCGGCCAGGTATTTCTTGTCGATCAGCCCGATTGCGTTTTTATTGACGGCACCATAAGCGATATTTTCAGCATACACTTTCTGGGTTTCAGGCTTGCTGGCAAAGGCGATAAATTTCATTGTCTCTGCCTTGTTGGCGCTGCCTTTGGGAATCGCCCAATAGTCCAGGTCGTAGACGCTGCCATCCCAGACCACTTTCAGATTTTTACCTTCGCGGGTCGCCTGCGAGATCCTGCCGTTGTAGGCAGAGGTCATGACCACATCGCCGGACACCAGATACTGGGCAGGCTGCGCGCCAGATTCCCACCACTGGATATTGGGCTTGAGCTGATCGAGCTTGGCAAAGGCGCGGTCCACGCCTTCGGGCGTAGCCAGCACTTTGTACACTTCTTTGGGCGATACGCCATCGGCCATCAGGGCAATTTCAAGGGTGTACTTGGCGCCCTTGCGCAAGCCCCGCTTGCCGGGGTATTTTTTCACGTCCCAGAAGTCGGCCCAGCTTTTTGGGGCGTTGTCCTTGAATTTGTCGGCATTGTAGGACAGCGCGACCGACCACACAAACATGCCCACGCCGCAGTCCTTGTCGGTCGCCGCCTCGATAAAATCGGCCTTGTTACCGATCACACCCCAGTCGATGGGTTCGAACAGACCCTCTTCGCAACCGCGCACCAGCTCGGGGCTTTCCACTTCCACCGCATCCCAGCTGACGCTGTTGGTGTCCACCATGGCCTTGATCTTGGCTTGTTCGCCGTTGTATTCAGCAGCCGTTATCTTGGTACCCGTCGCCTTTTCGTACGGTCCGTAATAGGCTTTTTCCTGCGCGGTTTTATTATCCCCGCCAAAGGAGACCAATGTCAGGCTGTCGGCCGCATACACGCCGCTCATGCCCAACCCCAGACAGGCCATGGCCGCCGTGCGCAACACTGCAGCTTTGATTGTTGTCTTTTTCATTTGTCCGCTCCACATAAAAGGTTGTTATACCGCTGTCGTCTTCTCGATGGGATCCAGAAGCCGCACAAACTCGTGATTCCAGCCCAGCTCAACTGTATCGCCTACCGTTATTTTCTGCCGCACCTGTGACACCGGCTGTTTCACCACAAAATCAGGATCGCCGTTGATTACCAGTCGAACACGTACGTGATCTCCCAGATAAATGACTTCCCGTACTTTGCCCTGACAACGCACGTCGGTGGAATTTTCCGCCGGATTGAGCGCGATTCGCTCGGGACGAATGGAGACCGACACACGGTCACCGACCTTCATCCCCAATTGTTGCGTGCCCTGGATTTGCATGCCGCTATCCAGGTTGACCGTTGCCTGGCGCACGCCGGCCTGCGTAATGGTGCCATGGGTGCGGTTGTTCTCGCCGATGAAACCGGCGACAAAGGCGGTGTCGGGCGTTTCATATATATCCTGGGGAGAGCCAATTTGCTGGACCATACCGTCATGGAAAACGGCAACGCGATCTGACATGGTCAACGCCTCATCCTGATCGTGCGTCACATAAACGACCGTAACACCCAGTTCGCCGTGCAGCCGCTTGATTTCCAGTTGCATGTGTTCGCGCAGCTGTTTGTCCAGCGCCCCCAACGGTTCGTCCATCAGCACCAGCTCTGGCTCAAAGACCAGTGCCCGAGCCAGCGCCACGCGCTGCTGCTGCCCGCCCGACAACTGCGCGGGATAACGCTTTTCCATCCCATCGAGTTGCACCATAGCCAGCGCCGTTTTGACTTTCTTTTGCTGGGTGTCGGCATCGAATTTGCGCACCTTGAGGGGAAAGGCCACATTTTCCTGAACCGTCATATGCGGAAACAGGGCGTAATTCTGGAAGACCATGCCGATATTGCGTTTGTGAGGCGGCAGGTTATCTATTTGCTCGCCGGCCAGTTCAATGGTGCCCGAGGTGGGTGTCTCGAAACCGGCCAGCATCATGAGCGTGGTGGTTTTGCCCGATCCGGAAGGACCCAGCAGCGTGAGAAACTCGCCTTGCCGGATATCCAGGTTCAGGTGCCTGACAACCTGGTTTTTGCCATCGTAACTCTTGCGCACGTTCTTGAAACGCACCAGAGGATTGTTGTTATTCGCAGTTGCTGCAGACATAAGCCTTGCTTCTCCCAGTATCACTCATGCAGCGACAGGTCCCGCCTACGACGACCCCGCCACCAACCGGCGCATATCATTGTATTGCACATGGCAAACGCCTCTGAAATATTTCAAATGTGTTTGCCTGGCTGCGCCCCGTCAGGTTTGCAGCCCGGGTGGATCAGGTTCAGGACCTGAGCGACTGCTGGGTAGCATCCAGCGCCTGCGTGACCGCGTCGACCAGGGTGTCCACCTGCTCGGCGGTAATGATCAACGGCGGGCAAAACGCCAGGGTATCACCGATATTGCGCGTAATCACACCCAGTTCCTGCAGCTTGCGGCCTACAGCAGTGCCCAATTGTCCGGGGCTGGCCAATGCCGTTTTGGCCGCCTTGTCAGTCACCAGCTCTACGCCCGCGATCAGGCCCACTCCGCGCACCTCGCCCACCAAAGGATGATCAATCAGGCCGGCAAGTCGTTGCTGCAGATGCGCACCTGTCACAGATGCATTTTGTACAAGATTTCTTTCGCGAATGATATTCACGTTTTCCTGACCCACGGCAACCGCCACCGGATGGCCGCCGGCAGTAAAACCATGCCCCAGCACGCCCAGCTTGTTGCTTTCATCTGCAATCGGATCAAACATGCGGCTGTTGAGCAATATGGCTGACAGCGGCTGATACGAAGAGGAAATCTGCTTGGACAGCACCATCACATCAGGTTTGATGTCGTAGGTTTCACTGGCAAACATTTTGCCGGTGCGCCCAAACCCGCAAATGACCTCGTCGGCCACCAGCAGCACATCATATTTGTTCAGCACGGCCTGGATTTTTTCCCAGTAGGTTTTCGGCGGCACAATGACCCCGCCCGCACCCATGACCGGTTCAGCAAAGAACGCCGCGATGGTGTCGGGACCTTCTTTCTGGATCAGCGCCTCCAGATCTGCCGCCATGCGGGTGGCAAATTCCTCTTCGGTTTCGCCGTCCCGCCCTTCGCGCCAGTAGTGAGGACATGTCGTATGCAATACGCGTTCAATGGGCAGGTCAAAACCTTTGTGATTGCCCGGCAAGCCGGTCAGGCTGGCCGACGCGATGGTGACCCCATGATAGCCCTTATGGCGGGCGATGAGTTTTTTCTTGTTCGGCTGGCCCAGTGCATTGGACCGATACCACAGCAGCTTCATGACCGTGTCGTTGGCTTCTGAGCCGGAATTGGTAAAGAACACCTTGCTCATGGGCACCGGCGCCAGGTCAATCAGGGTTTTGGCAAAACGGACAGCTGCTTCATGCGTTTTGTGAGTAAACAAATGATAGAACGGCAGCGTCTGCATCTGGCGCATGGCGGCATCCACCAGTCGCTGTTCACTGAAACCGACAGCAACGCTCCACAACCCGGCCATGGCTTCGATGTATTTTTTGCCGTTTTCATCTTCCACATAAATGCCATCACCGCGGGTGATAACCAATGGCCCCTGTGACGCATGCGTGATCGCATTGGTGTAGGGATGCATGTGAAAGGCGATGTCGTCACTGCCCTGCTGTGAAATTGAATTGCTCATTGTGTCTCCAATATCGGTTGCGTCTGGTTCATAGTTATTATCCATGCTATCTGCCCGCTTGGCGAGCGTGCCGGCTTTTGTCCGGGAAATTACCAAAGGAATTGTCGCAGACCAGGCGCCACTGGCGAGCGCCTGAGGCGGAACCGTGACCACGCAAATGCGGGGGCCTCGCTGCGTCCTGACGGATGCGCCTTGATAATAAGCTATGATTATTATATTCATTATGAAATAACACAAATGGCATCTCTTTCGAGCGCTGCCTCCTTCCAATCAACAGAAGTGAAATATTTCCCATGTCCGATTTAAACTGGTCCTTCCCCTACCGTTCACAGAAAATGCCCGTTTTTGCTCGCAACGTTGTCAGCACTTCGCAACCGCTGGCCGCGCAGGCCGGGCTGTCCATGCTCTACCGCGGCGGTAACGCGGTCGACAGTGCGCTGGCTACCGCGATCGCCCTGACAGTGGTGGAACCGGTCATGAACGGCATTGGCGGCGATCTGTTCGTGCAGATCTGGCATGAGGGCAAACTGTACGGACTGAGCGCGTGTGGCCGCTCTCCCGAGAAATGGACCTATGACCTGTTCAAGGACCAGCCGACGATGCCCGGCAAAGGGTGGGGCACCGTAACCGTGCCTACGCAGGTGGCCGGCTGGCGCGCGCTGTCGGAACGGTTCGGCAAACTGCCCTTTGAGGCGCTGTTTGAACCAGCCATCCGCTATGCGGAACAGGGTTTTATGGTTTCACCGAACATTGCACGCATCTGGGCGGCACAGGGCGAGACCTGCAAGGACCAGCCCGGTTTTGCCCAGGCATTTATGCCTGAGGGCCAATTTCCCAAGGCCGGCCAGTTGTGGACGTTTCCTGAGCAGGCCGCGACCCTGAAAGACATTGCCCAGACCCGCGGCGAAAGCTTCTACCGTGGCGCGCTTGCCGAAAAAATCATCGCCTTTGCACAGCAGACCGGCGGCTATCTGACTGCCGCCGACCTGGACAGCGCTGCGGCAGAATGGGTCGAACCCATCAGCGCCAACTTCCGCGACCTGACGCTGCATGAGATTCCGCCCAACGGCCAGGGCATTGCCGCCCTGATGGGCGTCGGCATCCTGGATCAGTTCGATCTTGAATCCATGGGCGTAGACAGCCCCGACTTTTATCATGTGGGCGTTGAAGCCATGAAACTGGCGTTTGCCGATCTGCACGAACATATTGCCGATCCTGCCCATATGACAATGACCACGGCGGACCTGTTGTCGCCTGCCTATCTGAAAGAACGCGCTCGCCTTATCAATATGGACCAAGCGTCTACGCCGACCGCCGGCATGCCGGCCAGTGGCGGTACGGTTTATCTGACCGCCGCTGATCAGGACGGCACGATGGTGTCATTCATCCAGTCCAATTATCACGGCTTCGGCTCCGGCGTGGTTGTCCCCGGCACCGGCATTGCATTGCATAACCGCGGTTGCGGCTTCAATGTTCGCCAAGGGCACGCCAACTGTGTCGGACCAAAGAAAAAACCCATGCACACCATTATCCCGGGCTTTATCACCCGCCAGGGCAAGCCGCTGATGTCATTTGGCGTCATGGGCGGCAGCATGCAGGCGCAGGGACATGCGCAAATGGTGGCGCGCCTGGGGGCATTCGCACAAAACCCGCAAGCCATGAGCGATGCACCGCGCTTTCGCGTGGAAAACGGTCCTATCGTGTATCTGGAAGCCCATACACCTGAGGCCGTGATCCAGAGCCTGAAGGCGCGTGGCCATCGGGTAGACGTAGCCGCCGCCGACAGCCTTGAGTTTGGCTCCGCGCAGCTTATTTATAAAGCAGAGCATGGCTATTACGCAGCGTCCGACTCCCGCCGCGATGGTCAGGCCGTCGGGTTCTGAAACAGCGCTGAACGACCAAACGGAGCAACCATGTCAGAACCCATTTTTTCCCTGCAGCAAGGCGCCATTCCCCTGCTCATTTCGATTCCCCACATGGGGACCAGACTGGATCCGCAGATTGCCACGAACTTCACGCAAGTGGCCGGATTCGTGGATGATACCGACTGGCATCTGGATCGGCTTTACGGATTCGCCAGGGACGGCGGCGCCTCTTTTCTGACACCTGTCTATTCGCGCTATATTATTGATCTGAACCGCCCGCCCGATGACGAGAACCTGTATCCGGGCCAGGACACCACCGGCTTGTGTCCCGTGGACACCTTTGACAAGGAACCACTTTATCTGGCGGGGCGCGAACCGTCAGAGCAGGAAAAAATCCGGCGTCGGCAGTTGTTCTGGGAGCCGTATCACGCGGCGCTGCAAACAGAGCTGCAGCGTATCAAAAAGGAACACGGGTTTGCGGTTTTGTGGGAAGCGCATTCCATCCGTTCCGAGATCAGCCGTTTTTTTCCCGGCAAACTGACAGACTTCAATTTCGGCACCGCCAATAACCAAAGCGCCCATCCGCAACTGTGTGCAGTGCTGGCGCAACAGATCGAACAGGATGGGCAGTTTACCGCTGCGGCCAATGGTCGCTTCAAGGGCGGCTATATCACCCGCCAGTACGGCAATCCGGCCGAGCGCATTCACGCAGTACAGCTGGAACTGACCCAGATTGCCTATATGCAGGAGTCCCGGCCCTTTGCCTACGACCAAGCCAAGGCAGCCAGGGTCACCCCATTGCTGCAGCAGGCGCTGGAAACCACGCTGCGCTACGCACAAATGTGATCGGCCACGTGTTGCGCAGTACGTCGGCCATATGACGCATGAAATAACCCGCAGTCATCACGTTTTACTTACTGCAAACAACAAGGGGGTGCCCCACAGAGCACCCCCTTGTTTATACTGCGGCACAATACGATCAGTACTGTTTATTCACCGTCGTCTGCAGCTTGCGCCAACAGCTTTTTGCCTTTGCGACTGAACTTGCGCAGCAGCAACGGCAACAGCACTACCGCTGCCGACGCGATCCACAGGCCAATAGAGATATTGCTCTGGACCAGGATCGTGGCGTCGCCATTGGTAATGGACAGGGCGCGGCGCAGATTTTGCTCCATCATGTCGCCCAGAACCACCCCAAGCACCAGCGGCGCCATGGGTATTTCCATCTTGCGCAGCCAATAACCGATAACGCCGACTACCACAACCATCATCAGATCAAAACTGCCTGCATTAATTGCATACACACCGATAAAGCTGATGCATAAAATGCCCGGGACCAGCAGCCAGCCAGGAACGGCAAGCACTTTGGAGAAAATCCGCACCATCGGTACGTTCATGACAAATAGCATAACGTTGGCAATGAACAGCGATGCAATCAGCCCCCACACCAGTTCCGGCTTGGATTCAAACAGCACCGGGCCCGGCGTAATGTTATACAGCGTGAGCGCGCCCATCATCACCGCCGTGGTGCCCGAACCCGGTACCCCCAGGGTCAGCATGGGCACAAAAGAACCGATGGCAGAGCCGGTCGCGGCCGCTTCCGGTGCAACCAGTCCACGCATATCGCCCTTGCCAAATTTGGCATTGGGGTCCTTGCCCTCGATGATGCGCTTTTCCTGTGAGTAGGCCACCGCTGCGGCCACACTGGCGCCGGCTCCGGGCAGTACGCCCACGAAAAAGCCGACAAAGGCGCTACGCACGACGCTCCACCAGGTAAAGGCCAGCTCTTGCAGATTGAACATTTTACGGCCACTGGAATCGACTTCCACGTGCTGTCCGCCCATGACCTTCTCGAGCATTTCAAGCAGTTCGGCCACCGCAAACAGCGCGATCACGACAACCACGAATTCGATACCATCGGCCAGATGCACCGAGTCAAACGTATAGCGATAGACTCCGGAGTTGGCATCCACGCCGACCACGGAAATGGCCAGACCAAGCATGGCTGCCAGCGTTCCCTTGACCGGTTTTTTACCCAACAGGCTGGTCAGGCAGCAGAACGAGAAAACCATCAGGACAAAATACTCTGGCGGACCAAAAGCCAGGGCCCAGCGCGCCAGCAACGGCGCCAGCAGCATAATGCCAACCACCGAAACCATCGCACCGAAGAAGGCAGACCAGGCAGACAACGACAGCGCGACATTGGCCAGGCCCTGGCGTGCCAGCGGGTAGCCGTCAAGCGTGGTCATGATCGCACTGGCTTCACCAGGCACGTTGAGCAGAATCGATGTAATCCGCCCGCCATATTCAGCGCCAACATATACGGCAGCCAGCAGAATCAGGGCAGATTCAGGCGGAAAGTTCATGGCAAATGCCAGCGGAATCAGCATGGCCACGCCATTGATAGGGCCCAGGCCGGGCAGCACGCCCACCAGCGTACCAAGGAAAGCGCCGACCGCCGCGATGAGCAGATTACTCCAGGTCAGTGCAACACCGAAACCGATAGATAAATGATCGATTAAGCCGCTCATAGCAGGCCCTCCAGAATGCCTGTTGGCAGCACGACATCAAGCGCGCGATCGAACAGGAGGAAAAACAAAACACCCATGACAACACCGCCGATCAGACACTTGATCCAGGCGCCGCCGAACAGGCGACCGACCAGCACGGTCATGAGCGCGGTAGCGATTATGAAGCCAAGCCATTGAAACAGGAATGCGTAACCCATGGCGACCAGCACCATCAGGAAAATGCGGCTGTTGGCGCCGGGCGGATTGGCCTCGGCGGTAAATTCGTTTTTGTAGATAAGCCACAGCCCGCACAGGCCGATGACCAGCGCAATCAGCAAGGGAAAGGCGCGTGGGCCCACGGGCTCGTAGGAAACGGGTGCATGCAGGTTCCAGCCAAAGATGGTCAGGAATATGGCAAGCCCCAGGGATACAATCCCCAATATGCGATCATTCATGGTGGTAGTTCCAGACAGAGATTGTCACGGCGCCGCAGCGCCGGCCGCTGCCGGACATTTGCCTTGGGCAGCGGTCAGACGGCGCTGTTATTTTTTAATCAGGCCAAATGAATCAGCCAGTTTCCGGTATTCGGCAACCTGTTGCTTAACGTAGGTGTCCAGCTCGGGACCGGTTTTATCAAAGGGAAACAGGCCCTGCTGTTCGCGCAATTTGGCAAAGCCTGCGTCCGCTGTCGTCTTTTTGAATGCATCCAGCCAGAAGTTGTAATCTGCATCGGACACTTTGGGACCAACATAGTAACCACGGATGATTGGCCACTGAATATCGTAGCCCTGCTCTTTGGCGGTGGGCACATCCTTGAACTTGCCTTCAAGACGTTTGTCATTGAACACGGCCAGCACTTTGATCGGCGCGCCGCCTTCGAGCATGGTGAAAGCTTCAGCCGCGTCACCCATATAGGCCTGAATATGCCCGCCACGCAGGGCAGTGATAGACTCGCCGCCTCCTTCAAAGGCCACAAAACGCATTTTCTTGTAATCCACACCCGCGGCCTTGGCCGTGAGCGCCGCTTTCATCCAGTCCTGGCTGCCCACGGTGCCACCGGCGCCAAGCACCACCTTGGTCGGATCATCCTTGAACGCCTGCATCAGTGATTTCAGGTCGTTATAGGGAGAGTCATTGCGTACAACCACCACCCCATAGTCGGTACCCACAGCAGCAAGCCAGCGGACATCGTTTTCGTTGTACTTGCCGAACTTGCCCTGGGCCAGATTGAGCAATGAGCCGCCGGAAAACGCCACAATATTGCCGCCTTCAGACGGTTTTTGCGCAACCACGTTGTTGTAAGCAACAGCACCGATACCACCGGGCATATACACGATGCGCATCGCGGCCTTGAGGGCGCCACTCTGTTTGAGGCCTTCCTGCGCCAGACGGCAGGTCAGGTCAAAACCACCACCCGGCTGGGCCGGTGCAATACATTCAGGACGACGGGGTTCGTCGGCAAACGCGGCCGGTGCAATCGCAAGCTGAGCAGCAATGACAGAAGCACCGAAGGCTCGGGACAGGAAAGAAGAACGCATGATTAGTCTCATCTTTATAATTAAATAGTAGGAATTGGCCGGGCCTGCAGCCTGACCAGCCGTTCGATTCTGCCCGTTGCTCTTGGCACGCCTCGCGCGCACCAGATCCTGGCAAAACCCGCCCTGCACGTTGCACTACCGCCACGACGCACGGGAACACAGAACTTTGCGTACCTTACAGATGGAACCTTTCGATTGCCTTTCAAAAACGGCGGCAATGCCGTTTATGGCCTCAGATTAAGGGTAAACACTAGTCGCACACGCAATCCTTTGAGCCGTTCAGCAGGCTCGAGCACCATCCGGGCCTGATGCATTTGCAGGATGGTGCTGACGATGGCCAGCCCCAGGCCGGCTCCGGGCAAATGTTTGCCCGCCTTGCCCCGCCGGAAGCGGGTGCCGGCTTTCTGCCTGTCTTCTTCGGACATCCCCGGGCCATTATCTTCGACCACGACCTGGGCCGTCGTATCGTCCAGGCGCACCAGCGAAATCTCTACCGTCCCCTGTTGCGGACAATAGCGAATGGCATTATCCAGCACGTTGCGCAACGCTTCCTGCAGCAGCCAGGCAACCCCGCGCACATACAGCGGAGTATCGGGCGGTATGACTTCCAGATCAATGCGTCGCTCGCGTATAACCGGCCATAGATCGCGTACCAGTTCATTAACCAGTTCACCCAGATCAACCGGGGCGCTATCCTGCCATACCTGGGTGTCCAGCGAATCGCGCACGCGCGCCAGCGCCAGCATCTGGCTGGTCATGCGAATGGCCCGATCCACCCCTTCATTCATGGACAGCAGCACCTCGCGCACTTCCTGAGGGTCCGATTCACGCAAGGCATAATCCAGCTGTGTCTTGAGAACAGCCAACGGGGTTTTCAACTGATGCGAAGCGTCATCCAGGAATTGGCGCTGGCGGCCCGCCTGCTCGGTATAGCGCTGCATGTGCTGGTTGATTGCATTGACCAGCGGCTTGACCTCTTTGGGCATCCCCTCTGTGCTTACCGGCCGCAGATCATAGATGGTGCGCGAACGCATCTCGTAGCGCAGGCGCTCGAGCGGGCGCACGGCGAAAACAATGCCGACGATCACAATGATCATCACAACGGCAATTAGCAGCAGGTCCCGCCCTACCGAGCGCCATAACATGCGGTTGATAAAGGATTCCCGATCGCCAATGCCTTCGGCCACCTGGATAATGATGCGCACGCTTTTATCGCCATACAGGGGCGGCACGGCTTCGCGCGCCATGACCACCGAGCGTACCGGCTCGCCCAGATAATCGGTATCGAAAAAATAGGCTTTGCCCGACTCCAGTGCCATCTGCGGCATCGGCAGATCAGCATTGCCAATAACTGACAGGCCGTCGTCGGCGGCAATCTTGAAAAATACGTCGGCATTGGCCGTAAGCTCGTAAAACTCCAGCAAGGTGTAGGGCTGCTCCAGCGAGAGCCCGCCGCTTTGGGTCGAGATGTTATGGTTCAGTGAATTGAGTGCACCGACCAGGGAGCGATCGTAGGCCACCGTAATTTGCTTGCGCAGATCCTTGCTGGACAATCCCAGGGCAGTTAACATGGTGAGCAAAAGCGCCGGCACCAGCAACCATAACAAAATGGATTTGAGGCTGCGCGAAAACAGCTTCATGCCTGTGCCGCCAATGCTTCCAGGCTGTAGCCCACGCCACGCACTGTGACAATTTGCGCGCCGCTATCGGCCAGTTTCTTGCGCAGGCGATGCACGATCACTTCAATGGCTTCCAGATTGACTTCCTTGTCGTCGGCCACTACCCGGTCCAAAATAGACTGCTTGCTCACCGGTTGGCCGCTGCGCTGCATCAGCACGCGCAATACGGCGGTTTCCCGGGGCGACAGGGCCAGCGGCTGGTCGGCCAGATAAAACTGCTGCAGACCCGCGTCCAGCGACAGGTTGCCCAATAGCAACCGTGGACGACTTTTGCCACGACTGCGCCGGATCAGCGCCGTCAGGCGCGCTTCCAGCTCGCCCATTTCAAAAGGCTTGGCCAGAAAATCATCGGCGCCCTGATGCAGCAGATCAATGCGCTGGTTCAGGGAGTCGCGCGCTGTCAATACCAGCACGGGCGTGCGATCGTCACGTGCCCGCATGCGCGCCAGCACACCGGCGCCGTCCAGCCCCGGCAAGCCCAGGTCCAGAATCACCGCATCATACTCCTCAAGCTCCAGGCGTCGCACCGCCAACAGCCCGTCGTCGGCCCATTCGACGATAAAACCTGCATAGCGCGCCAGGCTTTTGGCAAGCCATTTGGCCAGGGACGGTTCGTCTTCTACAAGTAATATTCTCATTGTTACGATACAGCACGGGCATACAGTACAAGCCATACGCCCGGGAAGCAGAAGGAGATTGGATGGGGCGATTATGAACCCTGGGGCCATGAACTGCAACTGTCTTGCACGGTCCGGCAACGGAGCCGGGCAACGCCGGGGACGGGCTTTTTCGGTTTGCGCGCAGGCCGATCATATGAAAAATATTTCATTACCGCGTGCTGCGCATGCAAAATTGCGCCAGTCCGTTTATTATCAGGATAGGCACAAGAATATAAAAAACCAATCCTATGCGGTACTGTCACAAGCGACGGTGCGGCGCATTTTTATATAAATACCCTAGACACAGAAAGGATAAGTAATGAGCCAGTATGAAGCACTCAGTCTTTACATTGATGGTGAGTTTCTTTCAGGAGACGGTCGTACTACGCAGGATGTCGTCAACCCCGCTACCGGCGAGGTACTGGCGCAATTGCCGCACGCCAGCGAAGCAGACCTGGATCGCGCCCTCAAAGCAGCCGATCGGGCCTTCCAGACCTGGAAACACAGCTCTCCCATGGATCGTTCGGCCATTTTGCGCAAGGCAGCTGAACTTGCGCGTGAACGGGCCCAGGATATCGGCCTGAATCTGACACGCGACCAGGGCAAGCCACTGGCCGAGGCTGTAGGCGAGATTGTCAGTTGCGCCGACCATTGCGACTGGCATGCCGAGGAATGCCGCCGCATTTATGGCCGTATCGTGCCACCACGCAACCCGGCAGTACGCCAGCTTGTAGTGCGCGAACCCATTGGCGTATGCGCTGCCTTCACCCCATGGAACTTTCCATTCAATCAGGCGATCCGCAAAATTTCCGCAGCCATCGGCGCAGGTTGCACCATCATCCTGAAAGGTCCGGAAGACGCGCCCAGCGCCGTGATGGCCATCGCCCGCATTTTCCATGACGCAGGTCTGCCCAAGGGCATTCTGAATATTGTCTGGGGCGATCCGCCAAAAGTGTCCGATTACCTGATCCGCTCGCCGATCGTGCGCAAAGTGTCATTCACCGGTTCCGTTCCCGTGGGCAAACAACTGGCCGCGCTGGCCGGCGCCCACATGAAACGTATCACGATGGAACTGGGCGGACACTCTCCGGTACTGGTATTTGACGATGCGGATATTCCAAAAGCTGCCAAAATGCTGGCCAAATTCAAGATCCGCAACGCCGGCCAGGTTTGCATCTCTCCGACCCGTTTCTACGTGCAGGAAAAGGCCTATGACCAGTTCCTTTCGGTATTTGTCGAGACGCTCAAGGGCGTCAAGATAGGCGATGGCACCGCCAAGGATACGGAAATGGGACCGCTGGCGCACGAGCGTCGTGTCGGCGCCATTTCCTCTTTCGTCGAAGATGCCCGCAAGGGGGGCGCCACCATTGAACTGGGCGGCGATCCGCTGGGCGGCCAGGGCTACTTTTTTCCACCGACCGTGGTCACCAATATCAGTGACGAGTCCCGCCTGATGACCGAAGAGCCGTTTGGCCCGATCGCGCCGGTGGTGCGTTTTTCCGATACGGACGAAGTTATCAAGCGCGCCAACAGCCTGCCTTTCGGCCTTTCTTCATATGTGTTCACCACATCATTGCAGACTGCCACCAAGGCATCCAATGAGATCGAAGCGGGCATGGTCAACATCAATCACTTTGGCGTCGCCCTTCCCGAAACGCCGTTTGGCGGCGTCAAGGACAGCGGCATCGGCAGTGAAGGCGGTACCGAAACCTTTGACGGTTATCTGGTAACCAAATTCATTACGCAGATCTGATGAGGCCTGACCCGGCTCTTGCAGCCAGGTCAACATGATATCGTGTATTGCCGGCGCCACCGAAAGGGGCGCCGGTTTTTTATGGCCGGCCGTTCTGGCCATGTCAATTAACATATGGGAACGAATGTCCGTGCCCATGACCCGGTTATTTGACATACAGCGGTGCTAGAATGACAAAATCGGATCTGACACAGTGCTGGCCATGCCTGCTGCTTTGTTTTCAGGACATGTTGTAAGTGAGCATAGTGTCTATGACAAATGTATTATCAACAAACGGAGCAGATCATGAACGCCATCGCGGCATTACTCACGCTACTATCCGGCCTGGCACTTGCCGTCGGAGGCGGCTGGCTGTTGTCACTTGGGGGCAGCATCTATTATGTGTCTGCGGGTATTGTCCTGCTGATCACGGCATTTCTTCTGTTCAAGCGCCGCCCTTTCGCACTCGTGCTATACGCTGCCTTCCTGATCGGCACCGCCGTATGGGCGTTTTTCGAATCCGGCTATGACTGGTGGCCGCTGGCTGCCCGTCTGGGTTTTTTCCTGATTCTCGGCCTTATTCTGCTATTGCCCGGTGTTGCGCGTCCGCTACGCAGCCGTCTTGAGTCCGATCGTCGCATGGCCGCCAACGAGGCCACCAACTCCAAGGCCGTACTCGCTGTTATCACAGTCGTGATTGCGATCGGCACGCTGGGCAGTATCGCCAATCCAACGCATGACATCAGCGGACAACTGCCTGATGCCGTAGTAAATGCAGAGCCGGACATGGGCAACAACGCCCATACCGGAGATAGCGACTGGCACGCCTATGGCCGTACGGGTTACGGCCAGCGCTATTCGCCGCTGGACCAGATTACGCCGGACAACGTGAGCAAGCTCAAGCTGGCCTGGTCCTATCAGACCGGAGACGTTAAGGGCGAAGGCGATACCAATGAGTTCACCTACCAGGCAACGCCAATCAAGATAGGCAATACGCTTTATCTGTGTACACCGCACAACTGGGCGATTGCACTGGACGCCGATACCGGCGAGAAAAAATGGGAATACAAGGCCGATGTAGTGGCAGATGGCCAGCGTCAGCACCAGACCTGCCGCGGCCTGTCCTATTGGGCCGGTGATGGCGCCGTAACGGGCGCTGCAGCGTCGGCAACTGGCGAGACCGCAACGGCAGCCGCCGACAATGGTCAGGCTGCTGTGACAGGCACAACACCCGCTACGCCTACGACAGCCGCTGACTCCGGCGCTGCTTGCAGCACCCGGCTGTTTCTGCCAACAGCCACAGCCAAGTTGATCGCGCTGGATCCGAAAACCGGCGAAGTCTGCAAGGATTTTGCCGATAACGGCGAACTGGATTTGACCCACAACATGCCGTTCAAGCAGCATGGGTATTATTATTCCACCTCTCCACCGGTGGTTGCCGATGGCAAAATCGTGGTGGCCGGTGCAGTCAACGATAACTATGATATCAACTCGCCCTCCGGCGTGATCCGGGCCTATGACGTTCGCAGCGGCAAGCTGTTGTGGAACTGGGACTCGGGCAACCCCGACGATACGGCACCATTTGATCCAAACAATCCGGATCAGAAATACACGGTGAGCTCGCCCAACAGCTGGTCTGTCGGCAGTGTCGATGAAAAACTGGGTCTGGTTTATTTCCCCATGGGTAACCGCACGCCCGATCAACTGGGCCAGTACCGCAATGAGCATGAGGAAAAATATGCAACGTCGGTGGTCGCACTGGACCTGAACAACGGCCAGGCCAAATGGGTTCACCAGTTCATTCACCACGACCTGTGGGACATGGACTCGCCCGCCCAGCCCAGCCTGATGGACATCAGCACCGCCGGCGGCGTGGTGCCGTCCATGGTTGTGCCCACCAAACAGGGTGATATTTTCGTTCTGGACCGTCGTACCGGTGAGGCCGTGTTGCCGGTACGAGAAATCCAGGTCCCACAAGGCACGATTAAAGGCGAACACAGCGCGCCGACACAACCGGAATCGGCATTGAACTTCAAGCCCGATCCCCTGACCGAAGGCAAAATGTGGGGTGGCACGCCGTTTGATCAGCTGTGGTGCCGCATCCAGTTCAAGTCCCTGCGCTACGAAGGCCAGTACACGCCGCCCTCCCTGCAGGGAACGATTGTGTATCCGGGCAACTTCGGCGCCTTTAACTGGGGCGGGATCGCGGTCGATCCAAAACGCCAGGTCATGTTCGGCATGCCCCTGCAACTGGCGTTCGTGTCCCAGCTTGTACCCAAGGAAGCGCTGGGCAAAGATGTCCAGATGAACGTGGGTGAACAGGGCGTCAACAGCAATGAAGGCGCGCCGTATGCAGTCAATATGCATCCGTTCCTGTCGCCGTTGGGCGTACCTTGCCAGCAACCACCCTGGGGCTTTGTGGCCGGGGTCGATCTGCGCACCGGCCAGACGGCATGGAAACACAAAAACGGCACGATCGCCGACCTTTCACCGCTGCCACTGCCCATTACAATGGGCGTGCCGGGCATTGGCGGCCCGATGATCACTGGTTCAGGCGTGGTCTTCATGGGCGCTGCCGTAGATGATTATCTGCGAGCCTATGACCTCACGACCGGCAAGGTACTGTGGAATGCCCGGCTGCCAGCTGGCGGACAGGCAACCCCCATGACCTATCTGAACAGCAAAAATGAGCAGATGGTTGTACTGGTTGCTGGCGGCCATGGTTCGGTCGGCACCAAACTGGGTGACTACATCATGGCCTACAAACTGGCGCAGTAACCGGCCAGTGCAACAGGGGACTCTGCCGCAGCGAACATGGCTGGCGACAGAGTCCCTTGCCTTACTCACTCACCACATTCTGTGCGTGCGCCGACACGCCCCCCGGTTCGCGTTATTCGTGCCCCAGGCGGCGCGAGATGCGTTCTGCGGTATCCAGCAGCATCGGGCGTATGGCGTCTGCCGATGGCGTATGCAAGGCATCGATACGCGCGATATGCGGCACATTGATGGCGGCAATGACCTGACCGTGCTCGTTGCGCACAGGTGCTGCAACATTGGTCACACCCTGAATCTGCCGGCTTTTCATGACCGAATACCCGGCTTTCCTGACCTTGGCCAGTTGCCGACGTAATTGTTCCTCGGGCAAGATGAGCTCGCCGTCCGTCGGAACATGGTTCTGCAGCATGCGCGCGCGTTCCTCGCCATCGCAAAAAGCCAGCAGCACCTGTCCTGACGAGGTATCGCCCAACCCCATTTCGGTTCCCAGTTTGAGGCTGAGCGACCATCTGGCCGGGCTGTCCACCTGGGCGATAATCACCAGTCGGCCCTGCCGGTAAATGCTCAGATGACAGGACTGTTGGCTGCGCACGGCCAGCTCCTGCAGCAGCGGCAAAGCGCATTCGGTCAACTGGCGAACCGGATAATGCCGGTGGGCCAGATGAAACAGCCGCAGTGTCAGCGCGTAACGATCGCTCGCGTCGGCGGCAATATAGCCGAGCTTTTCCAGCACAATAACCATGCGGAAAATTTCACTGACCGAGCGTCCAAGCCTGGCACTCAGTTCATTCATGGTGCAGCCGTGGGTGCTCTCGCTCAGCACTTCAAGAATGGCCATCCCTTTTTCCAGCGCGGGCGCCGAATAACGGGACGGGTTGGCCGCGGGCGTCTTTCCAGTCATAAAAGTCATTTTTTACTAATAAAAGTGATGCCAGAGTATACGAGGTTTTGCCAAGGGCCGACCGGGCATTGGGGTAAATCCTCAGTTACAGAAAGACGACGATGATTGAAGCGCTCCAACTATTCCGGTAAGATAACTTTGTTTATATATCAAAACAATTTTTATTAATGAAAACGCAAGGAGGATCCCCATGGGACAGCGTCTGGCAGGAAAAACCGTACTTATCACCGCAGCAGGCCAGGGCATCGGCAGGGCGACGGCGGAACTGTTCGTCAGCGAAGGCGCCAAAGTGTATGCCACCGATATCAACGAGGCTCTGCTGGCCGAGCTCAAGGGCTGCGAAACACGCAAGCTGGACGTAACCAAGCCCGAGCAGATTGCAGCGCTGCACAAGGAAATCGGCGCCGTGGATGCCCTGTTCAATTGCGCAGGGTATGTGCATGATGGCAATATTCTGGGATGCGAACCCAAAGACTGGGACTTTTCCTTTGATCTGAATGTGACCTCCATGTATCACATGATTCGCACCTTCCTGCCCGGCATGCTGGAGAAAAAACAGGGGTCCATCATCAATATGGCCTCTGCTGCATCAAGTGTCAAAGGCGTGCCCAACCGCTTTGTCTACGGTACCACCAAGGCTGCAGTGATCGGGCTGACCAAGGCGGTGGCAGCCGACTACGTCGGCCAGGGTATTCGTTGCAACGCAATCTGCCCGGGCACCGTGGAATCTCCGTCGCTCAAGGACCGGATTGCCGGCCAGGCCAAAAAATACGGCACATCTGAAGATGAGATGCGTGCCAACTTTGTATCGCGCCAGCCGATCGGCCGCGTCGGCCGTCCCGAAGAGATCGCTTATCTTGCCTTGTATCTGGCGTCCGATGAATCCATTTATACCACCGGCACCACGCAGATTATCGATGGCGGCTGGTCACTGTAAACGTTTATGCCGGCTCTTCTGAACCGGCATCTATTTAGAACGATCATCAGCCAAAGAGAGTCATTTTTTGGCTGCCGCGCAGCAGTGACGTCCGGATCGTACATGATATAAACAAACGGGCAGCGCTGCTTTTGACGGTGGTTCTCGTTTAGAAAACAATAAAGCGTGCCAACCATCAGGTGAGCACGCTTTATTGTTTTTATTGCTGTATTGACTCAAGCCATTAGCGTTATTGTCCAGGCCGATATTCAAACAGCGGCAGACAAAAAAATCCCCGCCTGATCGGACCCTGTTATTTTTAACGACAGGTCCGGGCGGGGATGATTCTTTCAGAACGCGGAGTTAGTCTTCTTCGACGAAGGTTTCCTCGCGTTTCTTACGGATCGACGGGATGGCCACGATCACCACAAGAGCAGCTGCTGCGATAAGCAGTGACATGGACAGCGGTCGCGTGACAAAGGTGGTGAAATCACCCCGAGACAGCAGCAGGGCACGACGGAAATTTTCTTCCATCATCGGACCCAGTACCAGTCCCAGCAACAGCGGCGCACCCTCACATTTGAGCTTGGTCCAGAAGTAGCCAATGATACCGAAAATAGCCATGATATAGATATCGAACACGTTGTAGTTCAACGAGTACACACCAATCGAGCAGAACAGCACAATAGCCGGGAACAGCATGCGGTAGGGCACTTTGAGCAGTTTGACCCACAGACCAACCAGCGGCAGGTTCAGGATCACCAGCATCATGTTACCGATCCACATAGACACGATCAGACCCCAGAACAGATCGGGGTTGCTGCTCATGACCTGCGGGCCAGGCTGAATATTGTGAATGGTCATCGCCCCCACCATCAGCGCCGTTACCGCGTTACCCGGAATACCCAGTGTGAGCAGCGGAATGAACGAGGTTTGTGCAGCGGCGTTGTTGGCAGACTCAGGGCCGGCCAGACCAGCGGGATGTCCCTTGCCGAAGCGTTCCGGATTCTTGGAGATTTTTTTCTCCATGGTATAGGAGGCAAAGGACGACAATACTGCACCGCCGCCAGGCAGAATGCCTAGCGCAGAACCCAGCAAGGTACCACGCAGAACGGCTGGCGCGGCTTCCCTGAGCTCCTGCTTGTTCGGATACAGGCTGCCGATCTTATCGGTAATATTGACGCGATTTTCCTTTTGCGCCAGGTTGTTCATGATTTCGGCCAGACCGAAAACGCCCATGGCAACCACCGCAAAGTCAATACCGTCCTGTAGTTCCGGAATACCGAAGTCAAAACGGGCCACACCCGAGTTCACATCGGTACCCACCATACCCAGCAGCAGACCCAGCAGAATCATACAGATGGCTTTTGGCAGGGATCCTGAAGCCAGGACCACGGCGCCGATCAGACCCAGCACCATCAGCGAGAAATACTCGGCCGGCCCGAACTTGAAGGCCACCTCAGCCAGTGGCGGTGCGAACGCGGCCAGCAGTACTGTCGCAAAGCAGCCAGCAAAGAAAGAGCCGAGCGCAGCGATCGAAAGCGCCGCCCCCGCTCGCCCGTTCTTGGCCATCTGGTGACCATCGAGCACCGTGACCACCGCCGAGGTTTCCCCCGGAAGCGCGACCAGAATAGCCGTGGTTGACCCCCCGTACTGGGAGCCATAGTAAATACCGGCAAGCATAATCAAACCGGCAACAGGAGGCAGAACGTAGGTAAGCGGCAGCAGCATCGCAATGGTAGGCACAGGGCCGATACCGGGCAATACACCGATCAATGTTCCGAGAATACATCCGAGCAGCGCATAAAGCAGATTTTCAGGCGTAAACGCGACCGAAAACCCCAGCGCCAAGTGTTCAAGTAGTTCCATAATGTTATTTTCCTTTGAGACGACGTGCCAGCGTCACAACAGCAATGATGAGTGACAGAGGGACGAAGATCTGTGCGAGCAGAGACCATTCACCGAAAGGGACTGGCAGCAAGGGGAAAATCAGACCAAGCCCCTTGATAAACGCCAGCCATGTGAACAGCGTGAGGAAAATGGCATTGAATATTGCGATCTTGAGGCTGAATTCATGACTTGCCAGGCTGCTGAAGAGGATCAGCAATGGAACCGAAATGTACAGTCCCAGATGGTCGAGCATGAGCGCGAAAATGGAAATTGAACCGATGATCAGAAAAAGGATGTCCCAGTCGAAATGACCGATGTCGGTGTCTTCTTTAGCCTCGCCTCGCAACGAGGTCATAAAGACGATAGCGCCAAGAAGTGCCAGGGCAACGCCCAGCCAGAACGGAAAATAACCCGGACCCATACGGGCAGGAGTACCCATGTCATATGATTCGGAGAACAGGGCAAAGCCCACCCCGATCACGATGAACATGATTCCCGCCCAGAAATCCTGTTGACTTTTAATGTGCATATACTAAACCTTCGTTTTTGAATTTACTTTGCGCAAGGAAATGCTGCGGTCGCGGTGCAGCCGGGATGCCCAGTCCCAACTGCACTTGACGGTCAGCCTGATGCGTCAGTCGAGCTTGATATTGCCTTTCTTGACGACGTCCTTGGCCCAATCGAATTGTTGCTGGATTTCCTTGCCGAATTCTTCAGGCGTGTTACCGGAAACAAATGCGCCCTGTTTTTCAAGTGCGTCAACAACTTTGGGATCTTTCAGTGCTTCTACAGCCACACTGTTGAGTTTATCGATCACTTCCTTGGGTGTGCCGGCAGGGGCCAACAGGCCATACCAGACAGGCTGATTCAGGTTTTCGTAACCAAGCTCAGCGAAAGTGGGTACATCTTTGAGGGCAGGCAAGCGCTCTTTCCAGGCGATTGCCAGAGGCCGTAGGTTGCCACCTTGAATCTGGGGTAATGATGAAGGCAGATTGTCGAACAGGATTTGTATCTGTCCGCCGACAGCGTCGGTTACGGCAGGGCCCGAGCCACGGTAAGGCACGTGCACGATATCAGTTTTGGTGGTTTGCTTGAAAGCTTCTCCGGCCAGATGCAGCACGCCGCAGGTGCCGGAAGAACCATAGGAAAATTTACCAGGATTGGCCTTGACTTCTTCAAGAAAAGCCTTGAAGTCTTTGGAAGGGAATTTAGGATTGACTTCCAGGATGTTCGGTACGTTGGCGAAGTTGACCACGGGTGCGAAATCTTTCAGCGCATCGTAGCCCAATCCCGTGGGTTTGCACGCAGGATTGACCGCCATGGTGGAGACGGTGGCAATGGACAGCGTATAGCCATCTGGTTTGGCGCGGGCCGCTTCAGTTGCGCCCAGTGCGCCGCCTGCGCCACCCTTGTTTTCGATGACCATGGGTTTGCCCAGGATATCACTCATTTTTGCGCTAACAACGCGAGCAACGATATCGGTAGAGCCGCCTGGTGCAAACGGCACAATGACGCGGATAGGTTTACTTGGATAATCCGCAGCCTGTGCAGAGCCTACAGCTACGGCACTCAGGCAAAGGGCGGATGTAACAACTGAAAAAAGGGTACGCTTTTTCATTGACATTCCTTAGTTATAGAATTCTCGGAGATGGCATCATTACAGATGAAATCCTGGCGGATTTAATTCAAACACCGTGGCGGATTGCGCGCACTTGGCTTCAATTAAAACAAGATAGTATTAAGGAACATGCACTGGAAGCAAGCCCTAATATTTGAACCTAGGGTAATTGCGGAGACATTGATGCAATGTAACCGTGCAGTAATGCGATGCCTTGGTGCTTCCTATTTGCGCACGCATCCAGCATACGACATGCGTGATATTACAACTGATATGGATACACTTTCCGCGATTGATCGCAATTGCACGGCAAATACAGGAAAACTTGCACGTATGTGAATTGATTGGCCAATGCAGACCTTGACGGCCCGCAGCAATTGTCTGATATCCGATCTTGCCAAACAGACTTATCTTGCCATGTCCGCCTTTGAGGCACCATTCAGCAATTTATTACGCCATCCCGCTCGCGACTGCTTCCTGATTCCATTCTGCATGACCAACACAAAACAGGCGGGCTTGCAATGTATGGTCAGGCAATGCGCCTGGATGCATCCGTATGTCACTGAGGTTGCGCATGCAATAGCCGGTCACCAGAGCCGAGGACCTAAACCGGTCGCCCGCAAATAGCATGTGCAAATAAAACAGCCCGCTGATGCGTTTTCAGACGGGCTGCAGGCATTTGCGCCCACGCCGCAGGGGGTAGCTAGTGCTTCTTGCGATTTGCCGGTAGCAGGGCCAGCAGCTCACCCACAATACCTTTGCGAAAAGCCATAACACACACAATGAAAATCAGCCCCATGACAATGGTGACCGACTCGCCCAGCGTCTGAAACCACTGAATTCCGGTGGAGTTGGCCAGCATGCGTCCGATATCGCCGATTTTGTTCTCTATAAACACCACGATCAACGCGCCGATCACAGGACCGGTAAAAGTGCCTACGCCGCCGATCAGGGTCATCAGAACCACGGTGCCCGACATCTGCCACATAGCGTCTGACAGCGTTGCAGAAACAAACACCAGGGTCTTGGTGGCGCCCGCCAGGCCTGCCAGGCCTGCAGACAACACAAAGGCCAGCAGTTTGAACTTGTCGACGTCATATCCCAGCGAAACGGTGCGTGGTTCGTTTTCCTTGATCGCATGCAGCACCTGGCCAAAGGGCGACTTCACGGTGCGCCAGCAGATGAAATAACCAATCAGGAAAATGACGATCACCAGATAGTACAGATTCAGATCGTTGCTCAGGTCTATCATGCCAAACAGCTTGCCGCGCGGTACGCCTTGCAGGCCGTCTTCGCCGCCGGTAAAGGGCGCCTGCAGAAAATAGAAGAAGACCATCTGTGACATGGCAAGCGTAATCATGGTGAAATAGATGCCGCTGCGCCGGATGGCCAACCAGCCCACGATCAATCCCAGCAGGGCTGCGATGACCACGCCAAAAATAATACCCAGTTCCGGCGTCAGCCCCCAGACCTTGATGGCGTGGCCGGCGGCGTAGGCCGCCCCGCCGAAGAAGGCGGCATGACCAAAAGACAGCAAGCCCACATAACCCAGCAGCAGATTAAACGCGCAGGCAAACAGCGCATAACACAGGATTTTCATGACGAAAATCGGATAAACACCCAAAGCAGGCAGAAAGGCCAGTGCCAGGGCAAAAACCAGCAGGGCAAGCAGTTGGCGGTTCATTTCACTTTCCCGAAGAGTCCGGCAGGACGCAATAACAAGACAATTGCCATAATAATGAAGACGACCGTACTGGACGCTTCCGGCCAGAATACTTTGGTCAGCCCTTCAATAACGCCCAGTCCGAGACCGGTGACAATAGAGCCCATGATGGACCCCATGCCGCCAATCACCACAACAGCGAACACGACAATAATAAGATTCGATCCCATCAGCGGGGATACCTGCAGCACCGGCGCAGCAAGCACGCCGGCAAAACCGGCCAGGGCAACGCCAAAGCCATAGGTCAGGGTCACCATGAGCGGCACATTGATGCCGAATGCTTCCACCAGTTTGGAGTTTTCGGTGCCGGCGCGCAGCAACGCACCCAGGCGGGTACGCTCAATCACATACCAGGTCGCCAGGCAGGCGATGATCGAGGCGACCACGACCCAGCCGCGGTAGATGGGCAATACCATGAACCCCAGATTGACTGCGCCACGCAATGATTCAGGGGTGGGATAGGGTTGTCCGGAGACGCCGTACATGCTGCGGAAAATGCCTTCGATGAGCAAGGTCAGGCCGAAAGTAAGCAGCAGACCATATAAATGATCCAGCTTGTACAGATGACGCAACAGCAGTCGTTCGATAATAATGCCGAGCAGGCCCACGACAAGCGGGGCGACAATCAGCATGACCCAGTAGTTCAGGCCCAGAAATTGCAGGCCCATCCACGCCACGAATGCTCCGAGCATATACAGTGCGCCGTGAGCGAAGTTGATCACATTGAGCAGGCCGAAAATTACGGCAAGGCCAAGCGATAGCACTGCATAAAAAGAGCCGTTGACCAGGCCCAGAAGAATCTGGCCCAGAAAAGCAGCAAGGGGTATGCCAAAAATGGTAATCATATTTCAACGACTGCGTCAGTTTAAATAACATTCATGAATCCGGCAGACGCCCGATCGGCGCGCCTGCCAGGATAGGCCTGCAGGATCAGAGCTTGCAGGTTGATTCGCTTTCCGGTCCATAGGCTACCTCGCCCGGGACTTTTTCTACAACCTTATAATAATCCCAAGGTCCTTTGGATTCTTCCGGTGTTTTCACCTGCATCAGATACATGTCATGCACCACCAGGCCGTCCTTGCGGGTCACGCCGTTTTTCATGAACATGTTGTTGATCTTGTTGGACTTGAACCATTTGATGATTTCATCACCGCTATCGGTTTTGGTTTCCGCCACGGCTTTCAGATAGGTACCCACTGCGGCATAGTCTCCGGCCTGAAGGAAAGAGGGTTTGCGTTTGACCCGATCTTCGAATTTCTTGGACCAGGCGCGTGACTCATCGTCCTGATCCCAGTACCAGGAGGAAGTCAGGTACAGGCCTTGTGTGGTTTTCAGACCAAGCGAGTGAACGTCGTTGATGAACACGAGCAGCCCGGCCGGCTTGATGGCAGGGAAGACCCCGAATTCGCTGCCGGCTTTCATGGAGTTGATGAAGTCGCCACCCGCATTGGCCAGGCCCATAATTTGTGCGCCGGAAGATTGCGCCTGCAACATGTAGGAAGAAAAGTCCGTCGTGCCAAGCGGCACCTTGACCGAACCCACGACTTCACCCTTGTTGGCCTTGACTACCGTAGTGGTGTCGGCCTCAAGCGCGTGACCGAAAGCGTAATCGGCGGTCAGGAAAAACCATTTTGTTCCGCCCTGTTTGACCACGGCGCCACCAGTTACATTGGCAAGCGCCTTGGTGTTGTAGGCGTAGTGAATCGTGTAGGGCGTACAGTTGGCATTGGTCAGTGCTGTAGTGCCGGGGCCAATGGCAATATAGGGCACTTTCTTGCCGGCGGCAACGGCTGCCGAAGCCAGCGCGGTAGCTGAATTGGTGCCGCCGATAATCATATCTACCTTGTCCTGGTCAATCCATTGCCGGACCCGAGCCGAAGCCACGTCAGCCTTGTTCTGGTGGTCGGCACTGAGCAATTCGATTTTTTTGCCGTCGACCACGCCACCGGCGTCTTCGATGGCCATTTTGATCGCTTCCACACCGCCCTTGCCGTCGATATCGGAATAAACGCCCGACATATCGGTAATGAAACCGATACGGATGACGTCATCAGAAATGCCCGCTGCCATGGCCTGGGTGCCCAGCGAAGCCAGAGCAAGCGCACAAAGTGTTTTTGTGAGTCTCATCGTTACTCTCCAATAGATATGATTAATTGTTGTTAATTGATGCGTTAAACGCCAAGCAGCTCGTTTAAAGTATCCTGTTTTGCAGTCAGTTGTGCCGCCGGAAATGCTTCTACGATTTCACCGTGTTCCATGACATAGAAATGATCAGCCAGGGGCGCGGCAAAGTGGAAATTCTGTTCGACCATGATGATGGTCAGCCCCTTTTGCTTGAGCGTGGTAATCATGCGGGCCAACGCCTGCACAATGACCGGAGCCAGTCCTTCGGAAATTTCGTCCAGCAAAAGGATATCGGCGCCGGTGCGCAGGATACGCGCCACCGCCAGCATCTGCTGCTCTCCGCCAGAAAGGCGGGTGCCGGGTGAATTGCGACGTTCCTTCAGATTCGGAAACATGGCGTAGATTTCATCCAGCGACATGGCGTTGGCGGCAGCCTTGTCGTTTTTCAGCGGCGGCGGCAGCAGCAGATTTTCTTCACAGCTTAAGCTGGCAAAAATACCGCGCTCTTCCGGGCAATATCCAATACCCAGGTGGGCAATTCGGTGGGTCGGCAGACTGATGGCCTCTTTGCCATGAATCCGCACCGAACCCTTGCGGCTGCCGGTCAGGCCCAGCATGGCGCGCATGGTCGTGGTGCGACCGGCGCCGTTACGGCCCAGCAGGGTTACGACACTGCCTTTGGGCACGGTCATGTTTACGCCGTGCAGAATATGCGACTCGCCATACCAAGCGTGCAGATCTTTTATTTCAAGGGCAAGGGCGCTCATGCGTGAGCTCCTTGCAAAGCGGCGTCGGCGGTGCCCATATAGGCTTCCATGACCGCAGGATTGGTTGACACCGTTGCGTAGTCGCCTTCGGCCAGCACGGTTCCGCGTGCAAGCACCGTAATACGATCGGCAATAGAGGAGATAACATTCATGTTGTGCTCGACCATCAGAATGGTGCGTCCGGCACTGACTTTCTTGATCAATTGCGTGACGCGGTCCACGTCTTCGTGCCCCATTCCCTGGGTGGGTTCGTCCAGCAGCATCAGCTCGGGTTCCATCGCCAGAGTCGTGGCAATTTCCAGCGCACGCTTGCGGCCATAGGGCAGGCTGGAAGTAATATGATCCTGGAAATCCAGCAGATCGACTTCTGCCAGAAGTGCGCGGGCTCGATCATTAAGCTGGTTCAGCGACATATCGCTTTTCCAGAAATGAAACGAGGTGCCTTCTTCGCGCTGCAGCCCGATGCGTACATTTTCAAGTACCGTCATATTCGGAAACACGGCGGAAATCTGGAAGGAACGGATAATCCCCTTGCGTGCAATCTGTGCGGGTTTTTCAGATGTAATATTCTGGCCGTTGAAAAAAATCTCGCCCGATGTTGGCGTGATAAATTTTGTCAGCAGGTTAAAGCAGGTCGTTTTGCCCGCACCGTTAGGGCCGATAAGCGCATGGATGGACCCTCTTTCCACCTGCAGATCAACAGCATTTACCGCCACGAAACCAAGGAATTCCTTGGTCAGTTTCTTTGTCTCTAATATTAGATCTGTCATATTCTTGTCTTGTGAAACCCGCAAGAAAGCAGGTGGTTCACCCGCTGCTATTTGTAGCAGACAGTATGCTTACGAACACGTCAATTTGCTATTAGTGCTAACCATAGGTGAATCGCCGAAGACAATAATTGAGGACACAATACGGCAGATTTAGAGACGATTGGATAAAAAAAGCCTATTTTAGAAACATAGTCTGTCGCATAGGCGACAATTGTTTACGCTTCGAATCAGAAAAATAGTGAACGCGAAGATTCATTGCTTACACCCGCCTATCCCGCAGACCAAGTCCTTTTCCTGGCCGGGCATGCCGTTTTTGGCAAAAGGCGCGCAGTTGATGGTCGCCAATTATTGCAATTGTCATATTTGATGTGACGCGCAGAGTCAGGCCGACAGATAACGCGCATTGGCCTTTTTTTGAGGCGTGCCACATGTGCATCAACGGCAGTTTTTTACATATCCGCCTCTACCATGTGTCGCAGGCGTTCGAGCGCCCGATCCCAGCCTGCCGAGATGCCGTGCAGAAAGACTTGTGCTTCTTCCAGCCTTTGTGGTTTCAGCGCATAGCGTACTTCGCGACCATGCCTTTGGTGCTGCACCAGCCCGACCCCTTCCAGCACCTGCAAATGCTTGATGATGGCCTGGCGCGTAACATGCGCGTTCACGCAAAGGCGTGTGGCCGACTGCGCGCCTTGTTCAACCAGCCGCTGTACAAGGGCAAGCCGGGTGGCATCGCCAAGCGCAGAGAACACATCGGCAATGCGCTGGTCATCGGCAACGGTCTGATCAATCACGCTCGACATATTGCTTCACATTCCGGATCTGCGCTTCCCAGCCGCCCGTATTCATCAGAAAAGCGCGTGCGCGACGATGTGCCGGTACGTTGTCAAACCCGGACTCGGTAATCGTAAGCTGCGTGCCGTCTGCAATAGGCTCCAGGCGGAACTCGACCAGGGTGGTGGGCTCGTTGTGGGGATCGGCCTGGGCATCGATACCGAAAGGAATCCAGCGAAAGCTGAAGTATCGCTCCGGCTCAATCGTTTGCACCGTACAGAACGTCGTACTCTCTTGCGGCAGATTGACGGGCGCTGGTGTGACGCCGGCCTGGCGTTGATATTGCTGGATCACGGCTTCGTCCAATGGCCCGATGTATTTGCCCCGGACCGTCTCGGCCTCAATAAAGGGTCCTTCGAGCTCGACCCCGAACCACTGCCCGAACTCCTGCGCATCGGTTACGGCCCGCCACACCCGGGAGACGGGCGCGGCAAGCGTGACGCTTTTTTCGATCTGGTTTGAAGACATATGCTCCTCCTATTTATGTGCAACCATATGGTTGCACAAAGTGTAGAACAGGAAATCCCAATAAGCAACTGTTTTTTGCTGCGCCAATCGGGGCTGCGCAGGCCTGGCCCATCGGCAATGGGTGCAATGGCTAGCTCTGGCCTGCCCTCGTTTAACACAAGAGACAATGACCGATTGATTTGCGTTTCCCCATTTGCATTGCCCCGCTATCGGCGCTTGCCACAGGGGGTTATCAAAATGAAAAAGCCTGCCTTTCGGATTTAACGATAGGCATTCATGGCGTTTGCCGACATACTACCGGGCAAACTGATTCGCGTGCCTCATTGTGCGCCCACGCCCCCAATACGGAGACACCCCTATGAAAATGCCCCCCCTAAAACTTGCAGCCACAATGGCCTTGCTGGTTACCCCCGCTCTGGCCGCAGCTGCCGATTATCCGCAACGTCCCATTTCATTGATCGTGCCTTTTGCCGCTGGCGGCCCGACCGATGTTGTCGCCCGCTCCCTTGCCAATGAAATGGGCAAGGTGCTCAAGCAGACCGTGGTGGTGGAAAACAGGACCGGTGCCGGTGGCACACTGGCGGCCGGCTACGTCGCTGCTGCCAAGCCTGATGGTTACACGATTTTCCTGCACCACACCGGCATGGCAACGGCCCCCGCCATGTACAGCAAACTGCGCTATGACCCGCTCAAGAGCTTTGAATATATTGGCGAAGTTGTCGATGTCCCCATGACTTTGATGGCGCGTGCGGATCTGCCGCCGAACAATTTCAAGGAATTTGTCGACTACGCCAAAGCCAATGGCGACAAAATCAATCTGGCCAATGCCGGCCCAGGCGCGGTCTCCCAGCTATGTGGTTCGCTGCTGCAACAGGCCATGGGCGTGAAATTTACCACCGTACCCTTCCAGGGAACCGGTCCTGCCATGACGGCGCTGATGGGCAAGCAGGTTGATGTGCTGTGCGACCAGACCACGCAAACCTTGCCGCATATTAAGGCAAAAGACCTGAAGTTCTACGGCGTGACAACACCCGAGCGGATCACACAGTTACCCGATGCGCCGACATTGGCCGAACAGGGACTCAAGGGATTCGACGTCAAAGTGTGGCATGGCCTGTACGCGCCAAAAGGCACGCCTAAACAAGCCGTAGACAAGTTGAACGAGTCTCTGAAGGTGGCCCTCAAAGCGCCCGCTTTTGTGCAACGGATGGACCAATTGGGCGCGCAGATCGTGAGCCAAGAGCGTCAGACTCCCGAGTCGCTGCAAAAATGGCTGGCCGCTGAAGTGGCCAAATGGGGCCCTATCCTGAAAGCGGAAAACATCAGCATCAACTAAATCGCATTGATTCTTAAGGCCGGCGGCATTGCCCGCCGCAATTGCGCCTGTGAAGATCAGCTCTCACAGGCTTTTTTTCTGCGTTGCAAACGTCGGCCTGCGCTGCCTTGATCAGTATTAGTCACTGAAGGCAACATCAAATGTCATCACCGAGGTAAGCGATTGCCCCGGCTCCAGCGGTTGCCCGCCCACCTGTGTCGGGCCGTAAGTGGCGTTCAGATTAAACGCATCGGACGTATTGCTGACCGGCTCGACGCAGAACCAGTCTTTGCCCGGCGGGCTATAGACCACCAGGAAATCCAGAGGCTGCGTCGCGGTCATGCGCAGGGTGCGGCGCTCATCCGGCCAGTGGATGTCGGCCACGTGATCCCAGGCAGTGAAGGGATGATCGAAAACGTGCCGATCGATCGCAATACCCTGTTTGAGCGCATCGGTATCCGGATGCAGGGCCAGATTCAGCGGCATGACCTCCTCGTCGCTGATCCAGGCCTGGCCTACGCCTGCTGTCAGAGTCGTATTGGGATGGCGCACAAAATAGGGATGATGCCCCATGCCCACCGGCATGACGCGGTGGCCGGTATTGGTCACCGTCAGGTGCACCTTCAGTCTTAACGGCTCCAGTACGAAACGCTGCTCGGCAACAAACGCGTAGGGCCAGGCATCCGGCGTGTGCGTATACCGTATGGTCAGCTCGTTTTCCTGCTGTGATTCCACGGACCAGGGCTTGTTGCGCACAATGCCATGGATGCTGTGCGGAGAATCGGGTTTGGTCGAAGGGTAGGTCACGCGCTGACCTTCGAACTCGAAGGTGCCGTTACGCAGCCGTCCGAACCAGGGCAGCAGCGGAAAGTTGGACATCTCGGAGACCAGACCTTCGTCGATCGCCTGTTCAGAAGCGTCGCGCAACCATGGGCATATGACGTTATCAATGCGATGCCGGTAACCGCAAATGGCGCCCCCTATATGAGGCGCTACAATCAATTCGGCCTGCTCGGCACGCAGGGTAATCAATTTCGTTTTACTCATTCGGTGTCCTTTCTGTGCAATGTATATGTCAGGTTCAGGCGGTCTGCGCCACCGCCGCGGCAGACGCCCAATAGCGCTGCAGCCAGCCGAGCCCGTCGCGGGTGCCTCGAGCCGGCCGATACTCGCAGCCGATCCAGCCGTCGTAGCCCAGCGCCTCCAGTTGCCCGAACACATACGAATAATTCAGTTCTCCCGTATCGGGTTCGTGCCGGTCCGGTGCACCGGCAATCTGCATATGGCCGACCAGCCCGGTGCCAAGCGATTGGCTGATATGACGAGTGACATCGCCTTCGGTTCGCTGGCAATGGTAAAGGTCCATCTGGATACGCAGGTTATCCATGTTTACCTGCGCCAGCACGTCGCGCGCCTGCGCCTGGCGGGACAGAAAATAGCCCGGCATATCAATCGGATTGATCGGTTCGATCATCAGCTCCAGATCGGCGCCCTGCAGCAGCGCGGCCGCTTTGGACAGCGTATCCAGATATTGCTCGTGCGCAGCAGCATGCGCGCCCCGGCCGGGCACAATTCCGGCCATTACATGGATGCGCGGCACACCCAGAATCAAAGCGTAATCAATGGCTTTTTTCACACCATCCAGGCATTCGGTCTGGCGGCCCGGCAGGCAGGCCAGCCCTTTTTCGCCGGCCGCCGCAACGCCCGGTGGCGCATTGATCAGCACTTGCTGCAAGCCGTGATCCTGCAGCCGACGGCCGATTGCATCGGCCTCTTCATCGTAAGGGAACAGACATTCGACCCCTTTGAAGCCATCCTGCGCCGCCAGCGCGTAGCGGTCCAGGAACGGCACCTCGGTATACAGCAAGGACAGGTTCGCAGCAAACTTTAACATTACTGATATCCCATTTGCGCCAACAAGCTGTCGGGCACCGTGATGCCTTGTTCTTGCGCCGTATTGGCCAGATCATGACGGCGCGCGCCGGGCAGACGGACTCCGTCGTCTTCCAGCATGGCGGCAATCAGATCTTCAAGACGATTGAAATACGTCTGCTGGCCAGCCAGGGCCTGCGGATCAATAAGTATAAATACCTGACCCAGTCTGGGTTCGTTGCCGGTATCATCATAAAGCGGATCGGCCTCATAGCCGAAATTGGCCCCGGTAAGCGCCACGCAGAGCACTTCGACCATCAGCGCCAGCATTGACCCCTTGACGCCGCCAGCGGCCTGCATACTGCCTTTGAGGGCCGCCTTGGCATCATTGGTGGGCCGGCCTTCGCTATCGAGCGCCCAGCCGTCGGGAATGGGTTTATCATCACGTGCCGCCAGAATGACTTTACCCCGGGCTACCTGCGACAAAGACAAGTCAATCACCACCGGCTCGGCCTGCTCGCGCGGAAAGGCCGCGGCAATGGGATTGGTTCCAAACAGCGGTCGCTTACCGCCCCACGCCGTGATGGCCGATGGCGAGTTGCTGAAGGCCAGCCCGATCAGTCCGGCATGGGCCACCGGCTCCAGATGGTAGGCGGCCATGCCGAAATGATGGCTGTTGGTCACCCCAGCAATACAAATACCGGTCTGTTTGGCCTTTTCTATCGCCTTGGTAATGGCCAGCTCGCAGGCCGGAAAGGCCAGTCCGGTGCGTGCATCCACCAGCAGCGCCGATGCTTTCTCCTGCACAATTTTCGGTTCTGCTCCTCCGTCGGCCCGTTCAGAAGACAGGTGCAGCGCGTAACTGGGTACGCGCGACACGCCATGCGTGGCAATGCCGTGCGCATCTGCAAAAACCAGCGCCTTGGCGGTTGTCTCGGCCATGGCCGGATTAGCGCCGGCGGCGGCCAATGTGTCCCGCGCCAGCGTAATCAGGGAAGAAAGTGAAATTGTGCTCATGCTGCCTCGTCCATATTGTTGTGTGTAATCCGTGGCTGTGCTGCGAGATATCCGCAACACGACCTGTTTCAACCTAATCATAATTCAGGAAGGGCGGGCACTGCCGCAGATCGCCAGGAACAGCGCCAATTTGTCGGCGCATCCGTGAAATTTGAAGAAGCGTAGCGACAAAAAAGCAGCCGCGCACCGGGCAGGCTGCTTTTTTGTCGGGAAACGAAAGAGGATCAATAAAAAGATCAGGACGCGCTACCGATAAGCGACAGACCGGCGAGCTGGCCCTGCTGCCGGCTGGCCAGCCTGTAGTACGCCGGGGTCAGGCCTGGCGCGCCTGCGCCAGTGCGCTGGCGGCCAGCGCCGTGATTGCTTGCCAATCGCCTGCCAGCACCAGGTCTGCAGGCGCCAGCCAGGAGCCACCTACGCAGGCGACGTTGGGCAGCGCCAGATAAGCTGCTGCATTTGCCGCATGAATCCCGCCGGTAGGACAAAAAACAATATCAGGCAAGGGGCTGTGCAGCGACTTGAGCAATGGCACCCCGCCTACGGCCTCTGCCGGAAAAAGCTTTTGGGCCGCAAAGCCGGCATCAAAGGCGTTCATGGCCTCGGTGGGCGTGGCAACCCCTGGCAAAAACGGCACCCGGTTGGCGGCCAGGGCCGGCAGCAGCGCCGCGGGCAGGCCAGGCGAGACAGCAAAGCGGGCACCTGCCTGCAGCGCCGCGTCCAACTGACCTGCATCCCGCACCGTACCGACGCCGATCAATGCTTGCGGAAATGCGTTAACCAGTTCGCGCACACCATCGAGTGCAGCGGGCGTGCGCAGCGTGATTTCAAATGTGTTAATGCCGCCGTCCAGCAGCGCACGGGTAACTTGCAGGGCCTCGTCGACCGACTGAATGACCATGACCGGCATGACCGGGCCCCGTTTAAGAATGGCAAGTGTATCCACGGCAGTATTTCCTTTGTAATTAATCTCACCCGGCGCAGGCTCGCTTCCAAGAGACGGCGCGTCACGGGAGTGATGTTAAACCAGGCACGGGCAGCAACCACCCCCGCCCTCAGTTCAATTGTGATTTACGCATCCCAGGAAACCAGTTTGCCCGGATTGAAAATATTGTTGGGGTCATAAGCATGCTTGATCAGCCGCATCAATTGCAGTGCGTCCTCGCCATGCTCTTCTTTCAGGAACTCCATTTTATGAATGCCCACACCGTGTTCGCCCGAGCAGGTGCCGTCCATGCGAATGGCGCGCGATACCAGCCGGCGATTGATGCCTTCGGACAAATCCCACTCTTGGCGGCTGTCAGGGTCGATCAGCATTTGCACATGGAAGTTGCCATCGCCCACATGCCCGACGATGGTGTACGGAAAGGGCATGCCCTCGAGTTCCTGGGCCGTTTCGCTGACGCACTCGGCCAGCCGCGAAATCGGCACGCAGACGTCGGTCGCGACCGAACGCGAGCCAGGACGCAATTGCAGACCGGAATAATGTGAATTATGACGGGCCGTCCACAGGCGTTTGCGATCTTCGGGCTTTTCTGCCCATTCAAAGTCCATGCCGCCGTTACCCTTGGCTATTTCCTGCACGATCTCGGCCTGCTCGCGCACGCCGGTTTCGCTGCCATGAAATTCAAACAGCAACAGTGGTGTTTCCTTGAGCGTGAGCTTGCTGTAGGCATTGACTGCCTTGACTGCCCGCGTATCCATGAATTCGACCCGGGCAATGGCCACGCCTGACTGCATGATTTCAATCACCGACTGCACCGCAGACTCCAGCGTGGGGAAATTGCAGATGGCTGCCGTCACCGCCTCGGGTTGCGGATATACGCGTACGGTAACCTCCACAATAATGCCCAGTGTACCTTCGCTGCCAACAAACAGGCGGGTCAGGTCGTAACCCGAGGAAGATTTGCGGGCCCGGCTGCTGGTACGAATTACCTTGCCGGCAGCGGTCACCACTTTCATGGACACCACATTTTCGCGCATGGTGCCGTAGCGCACGGCATTGGTGCCCGAGGCGCGCGTGCTGGTCATGCCTCCAATGGATGCGTGGGCGCCGGGATCGATAGGGAAGAACAGGCCCGTGTGCCGGATTTCTTCGTTCAGCTGCGTGCGGATCACGCCCGGCTGCACAGTCACGGTAAAGTCTTCGGCATTGATGGCCAGCACCTTGTTCATCTCGGTAAAGTCCAGCGTAACACCGCCCTCGATAGGCAACACATGTCCTTCCAGCGATGAACCGATGCCGAAAGGAATGACCGGTACTTTGTACTGGTTGCAGATCTTGACAGCGTCGACCACTTCATCGGTGTCGCGCGGAAAGATAACTGCTTCGGGTGGACACACGGGATATGGAGATTCGTCGGTACCGTGGTGCTCTCGCACAGCCATCGAAGTAATGAAACGCTCGCCGAAGCGTTGGCGAAAATCGGCAATGGCGGCTTCAGGAAGAGTACGAATGGCTTTCTTGTCCAGAACTGTCATAGTATGCTCGCTGCCCTGCAGTTGACTATGTTGTATGACACAGGCAAGGCGTCAATAATGAATGAAAAAGTGACAGACATGATTCATGTCTGCCTGTAGCGGCGCTGCGGCGCACTGCAGCCCGCGCTGGCAAGAGGCCTGGGCGCCGTGGCATTGCTGCAGCCCGCTGCAATTGGGCGGTAATTTGTTTGCTATTTGGTCGCCATCTCTCTGCCAATATAGCAAACAAAATAGCGACGATAAATAACATTAATGATTATCGCGCGATTCGCCCCGCGTCTGGATAATATCCAAATAAGCAGTTGCCGCTTCCAGACATGCGCCATCGCCCTGCTGGCCCACCATACCGCGGTAGATTTCTTCCCACGGCGTCATGTTCAGCAGCTCTGGTTTCACCCACGCGGCGCGCCGCGCCTGCAGTTCTTCATCGGGAATCAGCACATCGACGCGACAGGTGTTCAAGTCTACCCTGACGATATCACCGGTGCGCAGCAAGGCAAGTCCACCGCCGACCACCGACTCGGGCGAGACGTTCAGAATGGACGGGCTGGCCGAGGTACCGCTCTGGCGACCATCGCCCATGGTAGGCAGCGTATCGATTCCCTTGTTAAGCAGGTAGGCAGGTGGCTGCATATTGACCACTTCTGCGCCACCGGGATAGCCTACCGGCCCGCTATTGCGAATCACCAGTATCGATTTGTCATCAATCCCCAGCGCCGGATCTTCAATACGATCGTGATAGTCTTCCGGCCCTTCGAACACCACCGCCTTCAGATCCATCACGTTCGGGTGGGCCGGGTCGGACAGGAAACGGGCCCTGAATTTATCATCGATCACGCTGGTCTTGATTACCGCGTTATCAAACAGATTGCCGGTAAGCACAACATAGCCGGCTGCCTCCTTAAGCGGTGTGTCGTAGGCGCGAATCACTTCGCGATCCGAGACGGGTACCGCTGCCAGGTTGTCGGCCAGCGTCTTGCCGGTCACGGTCATGGCCGTGCCGTCTACTTTACCAGCATCAAGCAGCTCTTTCATGACGGCCGGCACGCCCCCGGCACGGTGGAACGCTTCCCCAAGGAAACGCCCTGCAGGCTGACAGTCTACCAACAATGGAATGTCCGGACCCAGACGCTGCCAGTCTGCCAGTGTGTGATCAACCCCCATATGGCGGGCAATCGCTACCATGTGAATCGGGCAGTTGGATGAGCCGCCCAGTGCAGCAGCTGCGACCACCGCGTTTTCAAAGGCGGCGCGGGTCATGATATCGGACGGACGCAGATTTTCCCGAACCATATCAACGATGCGGCGACCCGTTTCGTAGGCCATCCAGCCCCGTTCCCGATGCGGTCCCGGAATGGCTGCACAGCCTGGCAACGACATGCCAAGGGCTTCGGCCAGGGAGTTCATGGATAGCGCCGTGCCCATGGTATTGCAGTGGCCCACCGAGGGTGCCGACGAGGCCACGTTATTCATGAATTCATCATAGCCGATCTCGCCTGCGGACAGGCGCTTGCGCGCGTCCCAGACAACGGTGCCGGAGCCCGCAAGCTTGCCCTTCCACCAGCCATCGAGCATGGGGCCGCCCGACAGCACAATGGCGGGAATATTGACGGTTGCTGCCGCCATCAGGCATGCGGGCGTAGTTTTGTCGCAGCCTGTGGTCAGCACTACGCCATCCAGCGGATAGCCGTGCAGAATTTCAACCAGGCCCAGATAGGCCAGGTTGCGATCCAGGGCCGCGGTCGGGCGTTTGCCGGTTTCCTGTATGGGATGAACCGGAAATTCCAGCGGAATCCCGCCCATATCACGAATGCCATCACGCACGCGTGTCGCCAGCTCCAGATGATGGCGGTTGCACGGCGATAGATCGGAACCCGTTTGGGCAATGCCGATAATGGGCTTGCCCGACTGCAGTTCTTCCCTGGTGATACCGTAATTCATGTAGCGTTCGATATACAGGGCGGTCATGCCTGGATTGGCCGGATTGTCAAACCACCGGCGGCTGCGCAAAGGCGTTTTTTCTGACGTAGACATAACGGGTTCCTTCTATTTCAATTGTAATAATACTCAGGCGCCGGAAGCCTTTTTGGCCGCTTCCAGTACACCTTCGACTGTATCCTTGCCAATCTTGGCTTTCAGGCCTTCCACAATCGGCGCAACTTTTTCACGGATTTTCTCTTTTTCCTCGGTAGAAAATTCGGCCACTTTAACGTTGTGCTCTTTCAGGTACTTGAGTGCGTCCTCATTGCCCTGACGGCTGGCTTTGCGCTGGAATTGCTGGCTGTCTTTGGCCGCTTGCACAATGACGTCCTTTTCATCCTGGGACAACTGGTCAAACCATTTCTTGGATGCCAGGAATACAAACGGCGTATACACGTGGTTGGACAGCGTCAGGTAGGGCTGAACCTCGTAGAATTTGCTGGTCTGGATCGTGGACAGGGGATTCTCCTGGCCATCTACCGTTTTGGTTTCCAGCGCAGTGAACAATTCGGTAAACGGCATGGGAATGGCATTGGCGCCCAGGCCTTTGAACACGCTCAGGGCAACCTGGTTCTGCATCACGCGCAGCTTGATGCCACCGATATCATCCAGTTTGGAGATCTCATGACGAGAGTTAGTGATATTGCGAAAGCCGTTTTCCCAGTAGTTCAGTCCGATCAGACCCTTGGCCGGCAGCTTGTCCAGCAGTTTCTTACCTTCAGGGCCGTCCAGTACTGCGTCTGCTACTTTTTCATTGTCGAACAAAAACGGCAGGTCAAATACGCCGAACTCCGGAATCAGACTGGCGATGGGTGCGGTGGACACAAATGTGATTTCTCCGGATCCACTGATCAAAGAATTGATCAGTTGTTCATCAGGGCCCAGGGCGCCGTTGCCGAAGGTCTTCACTTTCATTTTGCCATCGCTCAGTTTGCTGACCACTTCGGCAAAGTGCGCTGACGCCTTGCCGGTCGGGCTGTCATCGGCCAGGCCATAGCCAAAACGGATAATGCGTGGCTTGATGTCCTTGGCCCATACGGCCGCCGAACCCATGCCCAGCAGCGCTGCTGCTGTCAAGCCCACAACGGTTTTTTTCAATGTCTTCATTTTCATCTCCAGGATATAGGTATAGTTGCAGATCTAATAGAACCAGTTCATCGGTACCGTGACAATCTGCGGGAAAAGCACAAGCAGCAAAATCAGCAGGGTGTAGGCAGCCACATACGGCCATACCCCCTTGATGATATCTTCCATGCGAATGCGAGCGACACCGCAGACCACATTCAGCACGGTTCCTACGGGCGGCGTCAACAGGCCGGCGCAACCGACCATGATGAAAATCACCCCGAAATAAGTGGGGTCAATCCCGGCTTCTTTGACCACTGGCATCAGCACCGGCGCCAGAATCAGAATCGTCGGCGTCAGATCCATGGCAGTGCCAACCAGCGTGAGCAGAATCACCAGCACGATCATCAAAAGCGTTGGCGAGTCAACTAGCGGGCCCAGCAGTGCAATGAGCTCCTTGGGCAGATCGGCCAGCGTGATCATATAGGATGTGACCAGCGCGGCAGCCACCAGGAACATCACCACACTGGTGGTTGTGGCGGCACTGACCAACAGTTTCATCAAGTCACTTGGTTTGATTTCCCGATACACAACCATGCCTACGAACAGCGCATAGACCGCCGCCACTGCTGCCGCCTCGGTCGGTGTGAAAATGCCAAAGCGCAGGCCGCCGATAATGATAACGGGCAGCACCAGCGCCCATCCTGCTTCACGCAGTGCCTTCCTTCTGACAGACCAGGGTTCTTTGGGAAACGGCTTGAAGCTGGTGGAGCGGCGCGCTACAAACGTCCATACCAGAACCAGGGTCAGGCCCATCAGCAGCCCGGGCACAATGCCGGCCATGAACAGTTTGGTAACTGAAATATTGGTAGCCACGCCGAAAATAATGAACGAAATGGACGGTGGAATGATGGGGGCGATAATTCCGCCAGCAGCGATCAGGCCGCAGGACTGTTTCAGGTCATAGCCACGATTGCGCAGCATGGGCACCAGCATGGCGGCCAGCGCTGCCGAATCGGCAACCGCCGAACCGGAAAGCGCCGCCAGCAACACACTTGCCATAATCGCGACATAGCCCAGCCCGCCATGCACATGTCCCACCATAGAGCTAGCGAGGGCCACCATGCGACGGGACATACCGCCGGCATTCATGGCTTCGCCGGCCAGCATGAACAGAGGGACAGCCATCAAGGAAAAATTATCGGCGCCGGCCAGCATGTTCTGCGCCAGAATCTGCACATCGAAGAAGTCCAGATAGAACATCAGGCCGATGGCCGAGAGCAACAGCGCAAAGGCGATTGGCATGCCAAATGCCATAAAGCCAAGCAGCACGGAAAGAAATATGGTTACGGTCATTCTGGTTTCCTGTTACTCGTGTTATTCCATGTCATCGACAGTGTCGACCGCGGTTCTGAAACGATGCTGATAGCTGCGCTGTGCCGGCGTCATGATCGAAATGGCAATGTCGCCGATGGCCAGGACAAACATTGCGACTGCGCTGAACCACACCATGCCGCTGAACAGGGCCTGCGACCAGCCGGTAACCGGCAGAGCCGTATTCACGCCAATCACCATCTGGTCCCAGCCACCTTGCATCAGCAACCAGAGAACCCACATGATGATGAGCTGACGCAGGATATGAATGATTTTTTGCAGCATGACCGGCAAACGGTCCAGCAGCATGTTCACGCCAAGATGTTGCTTGGTGCGAAACGCGATGACAGTGCCCAGGAAAATCAGCCACACGAAGGACATCCGAGCGACCTCCTCGGAAATGGTGATACCCGAGTTAAAGCCGTACCTGAGCACGACGTTGCCGAACACCAACAGTAGCATCACCAGCACGCAAAGCCCCAGTACATAGGTCAGTGTTTTTTCCACCGTTCGCGTAATCGCTGCCACCGATTGGAAAACAGGACTTTCCAGTATCGTCATGAATATCTCCTTTTACTAAGATGCCATGCGGCTTCTGGCTGCATGTATCATTTTTTCTGCTTTGCATCCCATGTATGGAACACAATCGCACGGGTTTGTGACGCTATGGTGTCGTCAATAGGTTGCCCGCCCGCCTGACAAATCGAATACTGCGCCTGTGCTGAATGCACATTCTTCCGAAGCCAGCCAGCAGATCATGGAGGCAGCCTCGTCCACGGCAAGAAACCGCTTCATGGGAATCCGGGACAACATATAGTCAATATGTTCCTGCGACATCGAATCGAAAATTTCAGTCTTTGCCGCCGCGGGAGTAATGGCGTTGACCAGAATATTGCGTTCTGCCAATTCCTTGCCCAGCGATTTGGTCAGTCCGATCAGACCGGCCTTGGAGGCACTGTAATGTGATGCATTCGGATTGCCCTCTTTACCGGCAATCGAAGCGATATTGACAATGCGACCATAGCCGTTTTTCAGCATGGCAGGCACCAGTACGCGGCAGGTATAGTAAGGGGCCATCAGATTGGTCTGCACCACCTGTTGCCATACGGCCGGATCCAGTTCCCAGGTCACGCCGTTGCCGCCGGTAATGCCGGCGTTGTTCACCAGAATATCGACCTTGCCATGTTGCTGCAAGGTATCGGCCGCTGCGTTTTCCACCGCGGCCAGGTCGGTCAGGTCCAGTGCATGCGCCGTCACCTTGCCCAATGCCTCCAGTTGCTGGCGCGATTGCGCCAGCCGATCGGCATCCAGGTCCCACAGCGCTACCGACGCGCCCGATTCCAGCATGCGTTTTGCGGCAGCCAGGCCAATACCGCGTGCACCGCCCGTAATGACGGCTACCCGGTTCTGTAAACTGTTCTGACTCATTATCTATCCTTGTCGTAAATTAAAGTGTGGCCGGCATGCCGATGCCATAGGTTTGCGCAGATTCCTGCAGCAGTGGCGTAATGGACGGGTGCAAGAGAACGCCGTTTTTCTTCTGCTGCTCATACAATGCCAGGCCACGATCACCCGGCATGCGCACATTGTCGAAGCCTGCGCGAGGCGGGTTGTTGCGGCAAGCGTCGGCAATCCAGTCCATCTGACGCAGGAACGCGTCGTTGCCACCGAAAGCGGCAGGATCATACAGGCTGACGAAAACGGTCGCACCCCAGCCCTGGACGTTGTCGGCCCGGCCATGGCCGGCCAGGCCGCCGGTCAGCGCTTCAATCAGCAGCGCCAGCCCAAAGCCCTTGTGTCCCACTGACAGGCCGCCTAGCGGCAAGATGGTGCCTGGCGGCTCTTGCGACAGCACCGCGGGATCGCGCGTGGGCTTACCGGTGCTGTCGATCAGCCATTCTTCCTCGAATTGTTTGCCTTCTTTGGCCAGCCGACCGCTCATGCCATTCGTGGTAATCGAGGCAGAAATATCAACCAGAAAGGGCGAAGCCGACGGTATGCCGATGGCAATCGGATTGGGTGTGAAGACAGCGCGGGTGCCACCAAACGGCGCAACGCTCTGGCCCGAAGGATCGGAGCAGCTAAGCACAATCAGCATATTTTCGCGAACCGCCCGCAGCAGATAACTGGCCAGGCATGCAATGTGATGGCTCTGGCGGATCACCGCCGTGGCGGTGCCGTATTGCCGCGCACGAGGCAGCAGCATGTCAATGGCCTGATTCACCAGCCACGGTCCCGGCAGGCGTCGCCCGTCCAGCAGCAACGATGCCCCTTTGTCAGAGATAATATCGGCGCTACCCTGCGTGGTCATCTTGCCCTGTTCGATCTGCTGCAGGTAAGGGTTGAGCAGCGCCAGGCCGTGGGTGGTATGGCCCAGCAGATCCCCGTCAAGCAGCACATCCGATACATTGCGCGCGATGTCGTCCGCGGTGCCTGCGGCAACCAGCAGCGCACGCGCAAACTCGCGCAATGCTTCGGCGTCATATCGCTCGCCGGTCGGTTGCACAGCGAGGTTGGCAGTCTGGTTCATGTCGTGATTCCTGGTTTGGTGACCGGATCTCCATTGCCGCCGGCTGGTGGCTTGGGTTTACCGAACAACAGTTTGATAATGGGAATAGTCCAGATCAGGATGGCCACCACGCCTAGAATGGCGGCAATGGGCCGGCTGAAGAACATGGAGAAGTCGCCGTCAGCTTTGATCATGGATGAAATAAAGTTTTCTTCAAGCATGCCGCCCAGCACCACGCCCAGCACCGCCGGCGCGATGGGAAATTCATTTTCTTCCATGACATAGGCCAGCAGACCCATAAGCATCATGATGATCACATCGAACGGGCTATTGTTGATTGCGAAGGTGCCCACGATACTGAACAGTAATATGATAGGCATCAACAGGGACCGCGGCACCTGCAACACGTTTCTGGCAATCTTGACCAGCGCATAACCCAGCGGCAGCATCAGGATATTGGCAATAATGAACACCAGGAAAATGGAGTACATTTCGACTGCATTATTGGTAAAAATCATGGGCCCCGGTGTGAGGTTTTTCATGTACAGCACACCCACCACGATCGCAGTGATGGAGTCTCCCGGAATTCCGAAAACCAGTGCAGGAATCCAGGCGCCGGCCAGCGCCGAATTATTCGATGCACCGGCCTCGACAATGCCTTCCACATGCCCTGTGCCGAATTTTTCCGGTTCTTTGGAAAACTTCTTGCTCATCCCATAGGACATCCAGGCCGCAATGTCGGCGCCTGCGCCTGGCAATGCGCCCACAATCGTACCCAGCACGCTCCCGCGCAGAATGGATATCGGATATTTTTTGGTCAGCGTCCACATACCGGTAAAAATATTGCCGATCTGCGCTTTGACTTCGCCCAGCTTGTCCTCGGAGTTGACGGCATAACGCAGCACTTCGGCGATGGCGAACATGCCCACCATCATCGGCAGCAGCGTTACACCATTCATTAGATCTTCATTACCGAAAGTAAACCGCGGATACGCCGCCGGGTTGTTCATGCCCACGCAGGCGAGCAACAGGCCAATTAGCAGAGAGACGAAACCCTTGAGCTGGCTGGCCGGCGTAATCACAATGGAGCAGGACAAACCCAACACAACAAGCCAGAAAAATTCATACGAAGAAAAATTCAAGGCAAAGTTGGCTAGCATGGGAGCGCAGGTAATCAGCACGATTGTGCCAAACAGGCCCCCCACAAAAGAGAACACGATGCTGGCGCCCAGTGCCTGATCCGCCAGGCCCTTGCGAGTCATGTTGTAGGCTTCGTCCGTGTAGGCCGCCGAAGATGGCGTACCGGGAATCCGCAGCAGACATCCGGGCACATCGCCCGAAGTAATGGCCATGGCGGTAGAGGTGACCATCATGGCAATGGCAGGGACGGCATCCATAAAAAACGTCACCGGCACCAGCAGGGCAACGGCCATGGTGGCGCTCAGGCCCGGGATGGCGCCCACAAAAAGACCGAAAATTGCCGCCACCAGGATAACGCCTAGCACAAACGGATCAGTCACCTGACCCAGTGCAGCAGTAAAATTACTCATGAACATAGGGTCACCACGCGAAGGGCTCAAGCAATCCCCAGGGTAGCGGGACTTGCAGGATGTTGTAGAAGGAGAAGTGGATGACCAGCACGCTTATCACAGTCAGAATCAGGCCGCGCACGGGTTTGACGCCAAACACCAGGAATGTGATCATCAGAATAATGCCGGATGAAATAAAGAACCCCAGGAAGTCTGCAGTCAGAAAATAGAAAATGAGGACGGCCGGGATCATGCAAAACCGCAGGAGCGCAACCGTATTCAGGCCGGGCCAGGCCAGCCACTGCTGATTGTCCCTACGTCGTCTGCTCTGCACGATTAGACAGACGCCGCAAATAAGCAGGCCGATCGCAATTAGCCGGGGGAACAGCCCAGAACCAAACTCCTGGCCAGGTGTAGGGGGAAACGACAGCGCCATTACGAAAACGATAATGGCAAAAATGCCGATGATAATGCCGGAAAGGGTATCACTGATCTTCATGGGAATTTTCCACAGGGTCGGCAGTGCGGTCCGGTGCGCACAAGGCGCACTGGGCCGACCACCCGGTTCATATCAGTTTATTTGGCCATCCCGATGGCCTTGAGCACCTCGCCGAAATCAGCGGTGGACTTGGCCATGTAATCGCCATATTCCTTGCCGCTGGCATAGGCAACACCAAAACCGCGCTTGGCCATGAAGTCACGAAATTCCTTGCTATCATTGACCTTCTTGAGCGCGGCTTCCAGCTTGGCAGTCACATCATCAGGTAACCCTTTGGGACCGGCAATACCACGCCATACACCCACGGTCCAGTCATTGCCGGTGGTTTCCTTCAACGTTGGCACATCCGGGTACATGGGTGAACGCTCTTTGGCCATGATGGCCAGCGGTTTGGCTTTTCCAGCGTCGATCATCGCGCGGGCTTCGGGCAAGGATGTCGGAACAATGTCAATCCCACCGGCAACAAGTTCCAGCATGGCAGGCGCCGAACCATTGGAAGGAACAAAAGGAACCGAGTTGGCTGGCAGACCGGCTTTATTTACCAGACCGGCAATGGCGATATGCCAGATGCCACCCTGTCCGGTACCGGATGCTTTCAGTTTGCCGGGATTGGCCTTGATGGCCTCCATCAGCCCTTTCATGTCTTTATATTCGGATGTGGCGCTCACAGTCACGCCGGCAGGGTCCTCGTTCATCAGGGCCAGTGGCGTGTAGTCGGCCGTTGTAATGGTGGTCAGGCCCAAATGCTTCATGGTGGCAATTTCCACCGTGAGCATGCCCAGCGTGTAACCATCAGGCTTGCCTTTGGAGATGGCCATATGTCCCACCACGCCATTGCCGCCCGTGCGGTTGACCACATTGACCGGGTTGTCCAGTTCTTTTTCGAGCAAGGTCGCGATCATGCGGGCCGTAGCGTCTGTGCCGCCACCTGCACCCCAAGGCACGATCATGGTGATGGGGCGCTCCGGGTAGGCAGCGTGAGCCATGCCTGCGCCCACTGCTAACGTCAACCCCAGCAACCCTTTGAGCATATTGCGTTTTTTCATGTCTGTCTCCGTTTACAGGCAACCCCGGCGCAGCCGGGCTCCTGAGATGTGGTGTCCGTACACGCAGATTGCGTGACGGCCGATTCTGTTTTTATGCATCTATCACTGCTGCCTGGCATCGCACCAACCTTGTTCCGGTGATCGGACGCCCGACTTCATCAACAACCTGAAAACGCAAACGGCATTCAGGTTAAAGCAACGCGGCGCCTCCTTCGCGCCGCGCTTGTGCCAGCCTTAGGCCTGCACCACTTTCTGTGTCTGTTCACCCAGACCTTCAATGCCCAGACGCATGGTCTGGCCGGCTTTCAGGTAAACAGGTTCAGGCTTGACACCCATGCCAACGCCGGGTGGCGTGCCTGTGGAAATCACATCGCCTGGCTGCAGACTCATGAAATTGCTCAGATACGAAATGATCGTGGCAACATCAAAAATCATTTTGCCAGTGGTGCCGTCCTGATAACGTTTGCCATCTACTTCCAACCACAGATTCAGTGCCTGCGGATCAGGCACCTCGTCTGCCGTCACCAGCCAGGGGCCGATAGGACCAAATGTGTCGCAGCCCTTGCCCTTGTCCCATGTGCCACCACGCTCGGTCTGGTATTCCCGTTCCGATACGTCATTGATCACGCAATAGCCGGCCACATGCGAGAGTGCTTCTTCCTTGCTGATATAACGTGCTTCCTTGCCGATCACCACGCCCAGCTCCACTTCCCAGTCAGTTTTCTTCGAACCGCGGGGAATGGCCACGTCATCATTGGGACCCACAATGGCGCTGGTCCACTTGTTAAAGACCACAGGCTCGGAAGGCTCAGCCAGACCAGACTCAGCAGCGTGGTCCGAATAGTTCAATCCGATACAAACGAATTTGCCGATGTTGCCAACGCAGGGGCCAACACGCGGGTTGCCTTGAACAACAGGCAGGGTCGAGATATCCAGACCACGCAGGCGCGCCAGGCCGCTTTCTGTGATGGTGCTGCCGTCGACATCGCTGATGACGCCGGACAGATCACGGATACGGCCGTCGCTATCGACGATACCCGGTTTTTCCTGCTTGCTTTCCCCATAACGAATGAGTTTCATACTGACTCCTGTTGGTTTGTGTGTGCCGATGTCGCTGCGCCGGCTTGCTGATAGTCGTTGTAGTGCTTTTGCACGTGATCCAGATGCCGGTACATGGCTTCGGAAGCCTTCGCCGGATTGCGTTCGGCCAGGGCCCGCACAATATGTTCGTGGTCATCAAAGGTCGATTGCAGGATCGACGGAATGACGGTTGTGATCGTACGGCTCTTGCGGCTGAGCAAACTGATGCTTTGCGCCACCCGTTGCAGGTAAACATTGCCACAGGCGTTGATGATGGTCTGATGCAGTTCGATATCCAGATGGCGAATGGCTGCGTGGTCATTGCGGGCCAGCGCGGCGCGCGCTTCCTCGACGTTGACTCGCAGACGTTCGATTTCGGCTTCGGTCAGCCGCTCACAAGCCAGACGTGTAATGCCGCCTTCGATAATCTTGCGCGCATCGAACAGTTCGTTGATCTGGTCAAAATGCAGGTCAATCAGCAGGCTGAGCGGCTCGATCAGGTCTTCCACGTTCAGTGAGCTGATGAAGTTGCCTTCGCCCTGCTGGATCTTGACCAGCCCCAGCAGCGACAGGCCCCGGATGGCTTCCCGCACCGCAGGCCTGCCCACATCGAACAATACCGCCAGCTCCCGCTCTGGCGGCAGTTGCTGGCCGGCCACCAGTTGCCCCTTGCGGATCATATCGATCAAACGCTGGGCAACCAGTTCCGACACGGAGCGGGATTTGATGGCTTCGAACTTCACTTGTCTCTTTTCGCTTTTTCTGTTTTTGGCTGGGCCGTTTATCTGAAATAACCCGGTTAAACGGTAGATTTCAAATTTGCGTTTAATGGTAAGACCACTGAATGACATGCCGCAACTGTAGAAAACCCTAAGTAGGACAAAAAGCGCCCTCGTGTCCAGGACAGCCAGTGAGTCACGAGATCGAAAGACAGTTGGCGGTGATGCCAGAGGCAAAACAGGTACGAGAATGCTTCAATTTGTTCGAAATGACGCTTGAAACATGCTGCCCGGCGACGGTCTGGCGGGTTATTGCCACATGTCCGCAGTCGTCCTGCTAACGCGGTGCGACGGCGTTTGATCGCCAACAGAGCAGAGTGAGCGTCTGTCACTTTCCCGGTAGTGACATCAACCAGCCCCTTGCCTGCCTCATCAATAAGTCGCAAGTGAACACGCTCGCGTTCCAGTTGATGGTAGTAATTTAGCCGCTGGGCATCAATGATAGCCACGTAATTTTCGCCGTTTTTGGTGAGAATTTTCCCACCGCCCCCTTAACCTGCTCGGCCAGTTCGAATAGGTTTGCCTGGGCCTTGGATAGCGAAACAGCATCACCCGAAGTGATTCCCATGGTATTTCTCCGGATACACAATGGTTTTTTACAAATCGAACTTATACAAGCAAAGCAAAAGGAACGGAGTCCGGAGAATCCGTAATACGGGCAATGTCTTACCCCCTGTCCAGCTCCGCCAGCCTGGCGCGGTCGGGATAGCCTTCCGTATCGCCTGCGACCTGCACGGCACAGGCCCCGATGATGGTGGCACGGCGCACGCTGGCCTGCCAGTCCAGCCCTTCAAGCCGGCCGCTGATCAGCCCGGCGGCAAACCCGTCCCCTGCGCCGACGGTATCCACGACATTTTCCACAGGATAGCCAGGCACCCGAAACTGATGGTCCCCAGCCTGTCCGAACGCGCCGCCGGCGCCCAGCTTGACGACAACAGCCTGGGCGCCCAGGCCCTGATAAAACGCCGCGATCCCCTCTTCATTGTCAGCGCCGGTGAGGATACGGCCCTCTTCCAGACCGGGCAGCACCCAGTCGGCCAGGCCGGCCAGCTCATTAAGGCGCGCTCGCATCAGTTCAGTGGACCCCCACAAGGCCGGGCGCAGATTGGGATCAAAGGAAACCGTTGCTCCCGCGCGGCGCATGTGCTGCATGGCGGCGACGGTCAGTGCATAGGTGCCGGCATTCAGGGCCGGGAAAATGCCGGTCACGTGCAAATGGCGGGCCTGGCCCAGCCAGTCTGGATCCAGATCATCTGCCGTCATGGCGCTGGCGGCAGAGCCCGAACGATAATATTCAATTGGCGGGTCCCCCTCGATCACTTTGCCCTTGAGCATAAAGCCGGTGCGTTCACGCGGCACCATCAGCACCCGCGAACAATCGATTGCTTCCTGCTGCATGACATTTTTCAGATACTTGCCCATGGTATCGTCACCCAGCCGGCTGGCCCAGGCCACTTTTGCGCCCAGGCGTGCCAGCGCAATGCCCACATTGGTTTCGGCGCCCGCCGTCATTTTGTGAAAGGCATGCACGTGTTCCAGCGGCCCCGGATCGGCGGCCACCAGCAGTACCATCATTTCCCCAAACAGCGCCACATCAAATGTCGCCATGTCTCTATTCTCCAGTCATTCTCTGTGTTCTCTGTGTTCTCTGATTCTGTATCGGCCCGGGCAGCACTTGTTGCCGGGCGATATCAAAACGCTTGTTATACCCGAACGCCTGCCACGGTCCCGGTTTTATGTACCTGCGGACCCTTTCAGTGTCACGTCGCCAACTTTGCTAACGGCCAACAATCGCAACATGCATCTCGCTGGACTGACCGCTTTGAGCCCAACAGCGATCGGGGGAAGGCTCCTGCCCTGTTGCAAAAGGCCGTTACCGCGCTGACGATCTTGAGTGCTGGCCATTCAATGCGCCGGCGCTCGCGCAGCCTGCCATGCCTGTACAAAGCGCTGTGCGCGTTCACGCGTTACCGCCACCTGCTGTCCGGGTCGATACAGATCGGACCCCAGGCCGGCACCAACGCAACCGGCGTCCAGATAGCTGGCCAGGTTCCCGGGATTGATGCCGCCAACCGCATACAGCGGCACTTGTGCCGGCAAAACAGCCTTGAGCGCCTTGACATAATCCGGTCCGAACACGCTGGAGGGAAACAGCTTGAGCGCCTGAGCGCCTGCCTGCAAGGCCGCAAAGGCCTCGCTGGCGGTAGCAAACCCGGCGCAGACCTGAAAACCGTAGGTGTTGACGGCCTGGGCGATCAGCGCCGGATTGGTATTGGGTGTCACCATCAGCCTGCCGCCAGCCGCAGACAATTGCGCCAGATGTTCCGATGTCAGGACCGTTCCGGCCCCAGTCATCAGGCTCGCGTCAAAGGCCTGGCTCACCCGCTGAACACTCACCTGCCAGTCTGGCGAGTTGGTAGGAATTTCAATGGCGTCAAACCCGGCCTCATGCAGCGCCTGCACGTGATCGAGCACTTCATCGGGACCGATGCCGCGCAAAATGGCGATCAGCGGCAACTCAGGTGTCCAGGGAGTCATGTATTTTCCTTATTCCGTTCAAAATGGCCGTATCGGCATCCTGGGTGGTAAACGCGATACCGGCCAGGTGCAGGGCGCGATCATAGCGCGTAAAGAGCGAACCGCTACCCACCAGCGTGACCGGCGTATCGGCCGAGACCTCGAAACGCTGGCGCATATCGCGCACTTCGGAGCCGATCAGCAGCCCCGAGAGGTAGTCATCAACCTGCTGGGCAGGCAGATGACCCAAAATATACCGCGCCCGGACGCTGAACAGTTCGGTCATGGTATCGCTGGCGGCCAGCCCGGCCACGACGCCGTGATCAAAGGATTCGGGATGTGGCGTCGTCGCCGGCAGACCACGACCCAGCAGGGAATGGTGGCGCAGTACGTCAAACAGCTCCCCGGTCATGACCGTCGTAAAACTGTGGATGACATCGTGGTGGACGCGCGCCCATTTGCTGTGTGTGCCTGGCAGTATAAACAGGGCCGATGCCGTATCTTGCAGCGCGCCCAGCAACTGGGTTTCCTCACCGCGCATCACGTCGGCGCCATCGGGGCCGGGCACGCACACGCCAGGAATAATGCCAGCCTGGGCCGGCCAGCCAGGATCGACCGGCGTCAGGCTTGTGCCCAAGGCATTGAGCGATACTGGGCAGGGCAGATAGTTTGCCTGTTGCCAACCCACGTTGCTGCCCGCCATGCCGGCAATGTAAACGCGTGAAACGTCGGCCTGCGCAATCTGCATTTGCTGCAGCAGGCCCTGCAGCACAGCGGGAAACGACTGATTTTGCATCCGCGTGATCCCGAAAGGCGATGCCGCACTTTTCACGGCAATGCCGTCCTCAACCAGCCACAGACGCAGATTGGTTGAACCCCAGTCTGCTGCGAGATAACGCGAAACCATTTTGTCTTCTTCTCCTGTTATTGCGCCCACGCATGTGCTGTTCTGTCGGGTGCCTGCGCACTTTCTGGCGCATGACACCATGCGGTAGCGGCGATCAGCTTATCACAAATGAACAGAAAACCAGACTACTGCATGCCTTTGTTTCGTTGCTGCATCACTTGCGCCGGCTCGCTTTGCACGGCGCGTTCGATCACATTCGTCATTGTCCCGCTGCCGCCGACCAACTGACGATTTTGCCCGGATTGAAGATATTGTTTGGGTCATAAGCATGCTTGATGTTGCGCATCAGTTGCAGTGCGACCTCTCCATGTTCTGCTTTCAGAAAACCCATCTTGTGAATGCCCACGCCGTGCTCGCCGGTGCAGGTACCATCCATTTGGATGGCGCGCAGCACTAGGCGATTGTTGATGTCTTCTGCCTGATGCCATTCCTGTTCATCATCGGCATCAATCATCATGACCACATGGAAATTGCCATCGCCGACATGGCCGACAATCGACCAGGGAAAGGACAGGCTTTGCAGATCAGCCGCGGTGTCGGTAACGCAGTCGGCCAGGCGGGAAATGGGCACGCACACATCGGTGGTGATGGCCCGCCCACCAGGCCGTTGCTGCAGGCAGGCGAAATAGTAATTGTGGCGGGCAGTCCACAACACAGTACGCTCCTCGGGTTTTTCAGCCCACTGGAACGCCGTGCCGCCCTGCCCCGCAGTCAGTTCCTGCACAATCACGGCCTGTTCGGCAATGCCTGCAGGAGACCCGTGAAATTCGAACAGCAGCAGCGGCTGTTCCGCCAGCGAGGTTTTACTGTAGGCATTGACGGCGCGCACGGCACGCTCATCCATGAACTCTACGCGGGCAATGGGCACACCACTTTGCATAATCTCGGTCACAGCCTGTACAGCATGGCGCAGCGTCGGGAACGAACATACCGCCGCAGTCACCGCCTCGGGTAGCGGATACACTCGTAGGGTAATTTCCACAATCACGCCCAGCGTGCCTTCGCTGCCTACATATAAATGCGTCAGATCATAGCCCGCCGACGATTTGCGGGCGCGACTGCTGGTACGGATGACCTCGCCAGTTGCCGTGACCACCTTGAGCGACAATACATTGTCGCGCATGGTTCCGTAGCGGACCGCGTTAGTTCCGGAAGCGCGGGTCGCCGTCATGCCGCCGATGGATGCATGCGCACCCGGGTCGATGGGAAAGAACAAGCCGGTATGGCGGATTTCATCATTTAACTGTGTACGAATCACCCCCGGCTGCACAGTCACCGTAAAATCTTCCGGCTGGATGGCCAGCACCTGATTCATGTCGCGAAAATCAATCGTGATGCCGCCTTCAATGGGCAGCACATGGCCCTCGATGGAGGAGCCAATGCCAAATGGAATAAGCGGCACATTGTACTGAGTGCACAGCTTAACTGCGGCGACCACATCGTCTGTATCCCTGGCAAATAATACACCATCGGGCTGCACCGGCGGATACGCCGATTCATCACGTGCGTGATGATCACGAACGGCTGCGCCGGTGGTGAAGCGCTCGCCGAAACGGGCTGCAAAAGCGGCGCGCGCTGCCTGGCAAAGATGCCGGGGGGCAACGCTGGAAACGGGAGTAGCGGGGCTATATGCCATGATGTGTGGCCTTTTTTAAAATAGCAAAAAACATCAATCAAGAATGCGTGCCGCGTTCAGTACACCTTGCGGATTAAGTGCGTCACGGATGCGGCGCATCACCTGCTGCTGGGTAGCATCACGACTGTAATGAAGAAACGGTTTTTTCAAACGACCGATGCCATGCTCGGCCGAAATGCTGCCATTGAACCTGCCGGTAAGTGCGTACACCGCCTCTTCCACCGGAACAATATCGGCCGATTGCAGATGGCCGGTCGTCAAATGTAAATTGCCATCGCCAAGATGGCCGAAAAGCAGGTTGGAGGCCTGTGGCCAGCGCTGGCTGATCTCGGCCATGGCCTGTTCTATGAAGGCGCCCATATCCTTTAAGGGAATACCTATATCGAAGGCCACGAATGGCCGCAGCGACGTGAACAGCTCGCCGATGCCATCGCGGATCGCCCACAGATCTGCAGCATGGTTCAGGTTTTGCGGCACGATGGCATCCTGCACGGCGCCGTTCTCGAGTATGGACTCAAGGAAGGCATCGAAACCGGCATGGAACATGGGTGTATCGGCGCCTTCAGTTTCGAGCAGCACGGTAAGCGGCCATGTGCCGTCAAAGGGAATAGCCCTGCCAGTGACCCTTGCAGCCTGGGCCACATAGTCGGCCCACATCACTTCAAAACTGGACAACTCGGGCAGCGCGCTGCGTGCCGCCTTTAGCAAGGGCGCGATCTGCGCGAACGAAGCCAGCCCGACCAGGGCCGAACGCCTTGTCTGCGGACGAGGGAACAGCCGCACAACCACACGTGTGATAACGCCCAGCGTGCCCTCGGTGCCAATGAAAAGCTGCTTCAAATCCAGCCCGGTATTGTTTTTAAGGGTACGATCCAGCATGGTCATGATGTTGCCATCTGGCAACACGACCTCCAGGCCCAGCACCAGTTGCCGGGTGGTGCCATAGCGCAGGACCCGATTGCCACCGGCATTGGTTGCCACGTTGCCCCCGATCTGACAGGAGCCGCGTGCGCCAAGGTCCAGCGGAAAATACCAGCCTTTTTCTTCCACCGCCGCACACAGGGTTTCCAACACAACGCCCGCCTGTACCAGCGCTGTACCGCCCGCTTCATCGATGTCTTCAATCTGGTTCAGCAGTTCGAGCGAAATGACGACATCGCCTTCGTCGGGCGCCGCACCTCCGGCCAATCCACTGCCACCGCCGACGATGGTGATATTCCTATTGTGCCTGGCGCACAGGGCAACCAGTGCGGCCACCTGCTCGACCGTGGCAGGTCGCGCCACCAGTAGCGGGGCGCCGGCGTGCACACCGCTGGCGTCGCTGCCGTATCGTGCGAGCGAGGCGGGGTCAGTCAGCACGTTCAACTCGGCCGGCAATTGGGAGATAAAGGAATCGGACATAAAAAAAGGGGTGATCGCGGAAAATGACAGAAGATTTATTCTATACGATCGTCAGGCGTCTGACCGATATAACCGGGCAACGGGAGACATCCATACGGCTTGCGCTTTTGCGGTCAAACCTGTGCCAGGCTGGCCACTCGAGCAGGAAGAACGGATCGCACAAACCAGATCGCAACGCTCCGGCACGAGCCAGACGGAATCGGCAACGGCACAACCTCATGATCCGGGCATCGATGGCACCCGGTTTTCGTCAGGAGAGTTGGCCGGCAAGCAATGCAAGGGCATATTTGACCGTCCAGAGAGCCTGCCACCGAACAGGCGCAAACATGCCACTCAATGCTGCCGGTTGTTCAACGATGTTCGGGGCGGATTCACCGCTCCATTTATGGACAAGTCGGGATGCACCACATCCCCATCGCGAACAATGTCCACGCCATCCAGCGTCAGGCTGCAACCGCGCATGGGAATATCCATATGACATGCCGTATCATTTTCGCCACCCAGTTCCACATTGGGGCCCAGCGAAAACAAGACGTTGCCGTAAAATGACAAAGCGTTCATAACGTGTTCATGATGCAAATGGCGCGTCGCTTCAAAGTGGTACCAGCACGCCGCGTCATTCATGCCCCAGCCAATATGCGAAATAGCATAGGCGCGAGGGTCGTTGAAACCTGCCATATAGGTGCGAAGCAGATCTGCATCCATGCCACTCCCCTCGATTTTCGTGACGTGGCCACGCTCTACCGTCAGGACCACGTCGCTTTGCAGGTACCGCTTGAATGCCGTCAGGATATCGCCCACCCGCAAGACGACGGTGCCGTTGACCGCGCCATCGTTGCCCTGTGTGAACACGAAACCGGAAGGAAAGTGGTCCCAACGTCCCGGTTCGTCTGTAAATCCATATTCGGACATGACCGGGTATTGTCCCAATTCATATGTAATATCGGTGCCATGGCGGGACGTAATATGTATGTGACGCGCGGGGATCAGGATTTCACGGGCGCGTTCCACTCTTTTGGCCAATTCGCGCGTAGGGAACATCGCACGCAACACATGCGGCGGTTCCATGATACGCAAAACGCGCACACCAGCCTTTTGCATATCGAGCTGCTCACGCGAGAAGAGCAGGCCCACCAGGTCGATAACCATGTCGCAGCGCTTGAGCATATCCAGAAGCAAATCGTGTCCCGTAAACGGGTGACGACCCTGCACGGCAGCCTGCAATGACTGGTCGCGCTGAACATTCACATTGAACGCCTGTGCACCCAGGCGTTGCGCTGCTTTCAATAAGGCCTGTACATAATCGGTCCATTCCGTTCCAGCGTTCAGGACGGCTACCCGTTCGCCCTCTTTTACCTTGCACAGTCGCAGTTCCTCCAGGAACAACTCGACAAGGTCGAAATCCACTGCTGTTGATGTAGTCATATTGTCTTTTGCGCTCCATGTTTTAGAACCTGTCCTAATATCGACAAGCATAGATCCGTATTTTCCGCCTGCAATTGGTGAGCAGCACCTTCGGCCCGCAGCACAGCTAGACTAGGCCGGCTGTGCTGAAAACGGGCCACTTCCTCGCTGTTGATCACGCCACTGGCCGTTGCCACAACCAGTGTGACGGGACAAACGGCCACCGCCACGTCCTGGTAGATATCCTGTTCGTGAAAATCGCGATACGCCGCATCAATGACCCGCGGGTCGCAGGTGGCCAACCACTGCGCGCGCTGACGGCGTAGTGGTTCGGGCCAGAGGGCGATCCCGGCCTGCTGCAAATACGCGTCGGCTTCGCCCCGGCGGGCCGATTCGACCATCGCGCGAGTGCGTTCGCTGCCGATGGGATAGGGCCGGGTACCTGGGGCGCTGGCTGGTGGATCCAGCATCACTAACTGCCCGATCCTGTCCGAACATGCCGCCAGTCTTGCCCCAATGCGGGCACCCATCGAGTGGCCCACGACTATCGGCGATGCCAGACCGACTGCAGCCAGGAACGCTTCGAGGTCTTGAGCACATGAGTCCAACCCGTAATCCAGATGCGGCCCGTGTTCACTGAGCCCCCGTCCTCTGACATCAAGGATCCAGACATCATAGCCATCCTGCGCCAGTGCTTTGGCAATGTGGCACCATAACACGGCAGGACTGACTATACCGGGCACAATCACGACCGGCCCCTTGGTGCCGGCATAATGAAGGTAATGTTGCCGGATATTGTTGATCCGGACGTGTCCGCCGTCCGGGCAAGGTTCTGTCATGATGTTACTCCGTGAATGATGCTCATCAAAAGGTACGCCACTGCGGCGCCATTGTTTCCATACACTTACCGGACAGATGCCGACTCTGACTGATATACCTAGAAGCGCGGGCCGGTCTCGGCAATACTCTGGTGTCTCAGAATGGTTCCTTTTAGACTGAGATGAGCGGCATGAGATGGATGGTCTCTTCGGTCGACATAACGTCCGCATATTTGCTGTGCATGTCAAACAGGTTGACGGCATGAGAGGTCTGCGATCGATCAAACACGGCGTCGTGCGGCACAATCACGTGATAGCCAAAGGAGGAGGCGTCGATGGTCGAGGCGCGAACACAGCCACTGGTTGTCGTGCCAGTCACGACAACACAATTGACATCGAAAGTAGTCAGATAGCTGACCAGCGGTGTTCCAAAAAATGCGCTGGCGTGGTGTTTGGGTAGCAGGATATCGCCTGCGCGCGGTTCGCATTCTTTTACCATTTCGTAGCCTTTGGGTGGGATAGACATGATTGCAGGGGCTTTTTCTGCGAAACGCTGCCCGTCATGATTCTTTTTGTAGGCCACGTGAGGGAAAACAACCGGAAAACCGCGATCGCGGAAGGTTGCAATCAGTCGAGAAATGTGAGGGATCGCCCGCCAGCCGTATTCACCGCAACTGGTAGGGTATTCACGCTTGATGGACTCCAGAATCGGCAGGCGCGCGTGTCCAACGGAACGGTACTGTACGTCAATGACCAGCAATGCAGGCCGGATCTCCCCGTTGAATGGCTTGCCGAATCCGGCTGTCAGATAGATTTCCTGCTCCTCGGCAGGGATGACGTGCTGCCACAGCGATGCTGGACCGTCCTGATTCTGATTTTCTACTTCGCGCGAATATACGTCAGGTGTCGAATCGATATTTGATACTTTCATTTCTTTCCTTTCACATTCATTCAAACGCCGACGGCCAGCGCGTTGTAACTCACGATCCAATCATAACGCTCACGCACTTTTTCTTTGCTCCACTGTTTTTCGATATATCCGCAGGCCCTATCCTTATCGCCCAGGTCAGCATGATGAAAGACGCGCAGCATATCCATGGAAGCGCGCGCCACCTTATAGCCGCGTTCCCGGCGCAAGACGTCATATTGCAGGAGGGCTGATTCGATACCCTGGTTGCCAGTAAGTACATTGACCAGGACACAACTATCCTCAAACGCCAGATTCACGCCCTGGCCCAGGTAGGGCACCATAGAATGACAGGCATCGCCCAACAGTGCAGCGCGACCGCGTGCCCATGTGGGCAGCTCGTCCCGCACGAACAAACCCCATTTGTAGAGCACGTCGGCGCCACTGATCATCTCAATGACCTGCTCATGCCAGCCTTCGAAATCCAGCAGACATTCTTCAAGCTTCCCGGGTTCCGACCACGATTCCTGTTCCCATTGCTGGCTATCCACCTGGCCGGAGAAACTGATGAATTGCCTGCCGTTATGCTGTACCGGATAGCTCGTGATGTGCGCCGTCGGTCCGACCCATGTGGCTGCCATCGGTGCGCGATATTTTTCGGAGATACGTTCGATCGGCACCAGTCCACGCCAGGCGATGGCGTTCGTAAAATTCTGTCGCACTTCGCCGAACATTTTTTGACGTACTTTTGAGTGAACGCCGTCAGCACCGATCAGCGCATCGGCCGTGACCGACGGCTTGCCCTCAAAGTGCGCCGTAATCCCGCCATCTGTCTCGTCATAGCCAATACATTTGTGATCCAGATGTACGCTTCCAGGCTGCTCCTTTTCCAACGCGTGTAGCAGGATACGATGCAGCTCGTAGCGCAGCACCATGTATAGGGTATGTTCCTTACTGTTTTCAGCGCCTTTGTTGTAGACGGACCAGGCCTGCGCGGTATTCCACAAACGAACCACACGATCAATGGGCGGCAGATTGATTTTTTCAAGATCCGACCCCAGATCCAGATCGTTCAGAACCCGGGCGCCGTTGATGGAAATCCACAAGCCTGCGCCCAGTTCCCGATGCGCCGGCGCCTGCTCATACACGGCCACCTGCACCCCTTTTCGGGCCAGGCCCAGCGCCGTCGCCAGCCCCCCCATCCCCGCGCCGGAAATAATCACTTTCTTTTCTGCGTTTGCTATTTTATTCATCATATATATCCAATTTTCATCACAAATTAAGAATGCTCATTCAGTATGTGCACCGTATCCTGGACGGCCTCGATAATTTTCTGGTAGCCCGTACAGCGACAGATATTTCCATGCAGGTAATGCTTGATTTGCTCGATCGTCGGCGTCGCATGACGCGCCAGCAGCGAACGGATCGCCACGATCATGCCGGGCGTACAGAATCCGCACTGCAAGGCACCGTGCTTGATGAAAGCCGCCTGGATCGCGGACATAATCTCATCGTCTTTTGCCGATTCGATTGTCTGCACCGTAGCGTCTTCACAGTCCATGGCGAGTGTGCTGCAACTTGAGACAGGTTTACCGTCCACTAAAACAGTGCAGGCGCCACAAACTTCGGCGTCGCAGGAACGCTTGGTGCCCGTCAGCCCGAATTCTTGGCGCAGAACATCGATCAACAAATCACGATGCGAGATCGTGGCGTTTCTTCGTTCACCGTTTACGACAATTGAAATATCCGACAACTGGGTGTTCAAATTCATTTCACACACTCCATCGCACTGCGTACGGCAAGCACTGCAACCAGATGTTTCCGATAGGACTCGGAACCGTACACTCCTTCGAGCACATCCAGTCCAGCCATGTCCCGCGCGGCCGCCAGCATGACATCTGTCTTGTCCACTGCGTCGTGTTCATTTAGAACGGCACACACGTTGTTGAGTCGCTCAGGCAGACCGGTAATCGATCCGGCCCACGACTCCCATGCGGGCACGCCGCCGACCAGATGACGTACACACGCCACGCCCGCAGAGGGCCTATTCAGGTACACGACTTTCCGGTAAGCGCAACGGCATTCTCCCGTGTCCAAGGGGATGACGATTTCGGTCATAAATTCGGCCTCTTCCCGTACCGTGGAATAAGGACCATCAAAAAACTCGCGCACCGGAACGTCGCGACTACCCTGCACACCTATCAGAACCACGCGAGCGTCCAGGGCCGCCAATAAAGCAGGAGGATCCGCATTCGGTTCCGCAAAGCAAAGATTTCCGGCCAGCGTGCCGGCGCTACGCACGCGGATATTGGCAATGTTGTCACTCAGATGGGCATAACCGGGCAAGACCTTTTGCACAACTTGCGAATCTGCGATTTCCTGATGCGTCACCAGTGCGCCAATATGCAATAAGCCGTCCTGCACTCGGATCTGCTTGAGGCCCGGGATTTTTTTCAGATTAAGGACATGCCCGGCCTCGATCACCCGTTCCTTCATACCGATAATCGCTTCGGTGCCGCCCGCGTAAAAGATGAAATCATCTTCAAATTCGCTGGCTAGCCCCAACGCGTCCTGTATAGACTTGGGGTTATGGAACTCAAACCGTCTTGGCTTCATCTATTTGCTCCAGTTCCTCATGCAGATTCGCGTCGAACTCGCGAAAAATATCCGTGCACTTTTTCTTCACAACGGGAAAACCCAGGGTGGCCAGTTTTCCGGATATCTGGATATCCGCATCAATGTCGATAGTGACGCGTTCATCTTCCTCTCCGAGCAGGAGAATCAGCTTGACCGAAACACCGGTAGAGGTCTTTTTGTCTTTGCCGAATGCGGTGATACCGACCCGCTCGTTCTCGACATACTCGTCTACCACAATCTCGCAGGGCATCTCGAACTTGAAAGGCCCCACTTTTTGCCTGATCAGTGCCGAATACTCTTTCAAGGGATCGCGCTCCTCTACATCACTGCAACCCGGTATTAATCCGGCGATTCGCGTCACGTCGAACAATAAGGTCCACAATGCCTCCCTGCTCGCGCCGACGCTCGTTTTTGTTTCAAATTTCATTTCAATCTTCCTTTTGTAAGTGAATGGCGCGCCAGACTTTTTCTGGAGTCAGAGGTAAAGACCGTATGCGCACGCCATATTTTTCTCGGATTGCGTTAGCCACTGCAGGCGCGATTGGCAGAATCGAACCTTCACCCATCCCTCTGGAGCCAAAAGGACCTGGGCCGTCTTCGTTTTCAATGAAATGGGTATGCATTTTTGGCACCTGCTCGATCGTGGGCACCTTATAATCAAAGGCCGAGCCGTTGATTATCTGGCCGTCTTCGTATACATATTGTTCGGTTAAGGTATGGCCAAGCCCCATAATCGCCGCGCCTTCGTCCTGCCCTTCTGCGCTTTTCCTGTTCAAGACTTTGCCGACATCGGCGCAGAGCGTCAGATTATCAACTGTGATTTGGCCTGTATCCTCATCGACCGAAATTTCGCATACTCCCGCCGCCGTCTCCCAAAATAACGGAGCCTGTTTCAAGGTACCATTCTTGCTGTAGGGCGTGACACGACCGATGGCCGCGAACTCGCCAGCAGTCAATCCTTGGAAGCGACGCAACAACTCCTTGAAAGAAAGAAATTCGTTTGCGATTTGTACGCCTCCTTCGACGATCCGCACCTCTTTCGGCTCCACGCCCATTGCAAGGCTGCCCGCTTCCTGTAACTGCGCCCGGATTTGCCGGGTGGCATCTTCGATCGCCAGTCCGATAATGACGGTGGAGCGACTCGCGCCGGTGCCCCAGTCATACGGCGCCGATTGCGTGTCAGGCTCCAGTACTGTTACGTTTCCCAGCGGTTGGCCCAGGTTGCGTGCTGCGATAAGCCGCTGCACACCACGAGCGCCCTGGCCGATCTCTGCGGTAGTGGCAGAGACAGTGATATGCCCATCGGCCGACAACCGCACAATTGCGCCGCCAACGGGAAGAATGCCCGGATCCGTCGCAGCAACGGCCACACCCCGCAGTTTGCCCGTGTCACCTGGGTCGCTTATCGATTCCATCAACGCCAGCGCATGCGCCAGTTCATCGCCTACGTCAACATCAATTGGGCGCAGGTCGGCCTTTATGACGCCATGCCGGGGCGCAATATTGTTCATGCGAAACTCGACCGGATCCATTCCGATCGCATGCGCTATATCGTCAATCTGAGATTCGCATGCCCAGACCGCCTGGGGTCCGCCGATTGAACGGAATGATGCTGCCGGCACAGTATTCGTATAGACGGCACGGGAACGCAGACGCAGATTCTCAAAGACATACGGTCCGATGGCACGAATCGCCGCCTTGGTCGCGATGGCCGGACCGGTATCGGCATAAGCACCGCAATTGGCAACGACGTCGATACTGCGTGCGGTTAACTTTCCGTTCTGGTCTACTGCTGTTTTGATGGTAATCACCGTGTCGACACGACGACAGGTTTGCATGGATTCCATGAGGCTCAACTGCAGTTTGACCGGACGCTTGACGAATCTGGACAGTGCTGCGGCAAGCGGATCCAACTTCACCGATGCCTTGCCGCCAAAGCCCCCGCCGACATACGGGGTATGCACACGCACCTTGGCAATGGGCAGACCGAACACTTCCGAGCAGACTCGCTGGATGGCTGTCGGCGTCTGTCCGTTACTCCAGAGTTCAAGTCCATGACCGTGATAATCGGCAATGACTGCATGCGGCTCCATAGCATAGTGATAAATACCAGGAAAAACATAATCGTCTTCCATCACTTTGCTGGCGTTCTCAAACGCCTCATCGACCTGGCCCTGCTCATATTCGTACAAATGGCAAATGTTGGTACCTTCGACAGGTTTGGGCCCACCACGAAAATAAAAGTCAGTAAGCACGTCGAATTTGTCATGGACCAGCGGCGCATCGGGTTCGAGGGCCGCCTTGCCTTCGGTCACAAAGGGCAGCACCTGATAATCGATGTCGATAAGCTCAATCGCGTCTTCCGCAATGGCCTCGGACTCGGCAATGACCACGGCCACAGGCTCACCAGCATAACGAACGATATCGGTGGCAATAACAGGACGGTCGTTGAAATATAGGCCCCAACGGGTCGTCGCACATAGTTGCGGCGTCAGATCCTGACCACTGACTACGCCCAGCACGCCAGTAACGGCTTTGGCATCGCTGCACTCGATGGAGAGAATCCGCGCATGCGGATGAGGACTCCTGATGATTCGGGCGTAGGCCATGTTTGGCAAAACCATGTCAGTTACATAGCGCGCTTCGCCCGATACCTTTTCTCTGTAGTCCGGGCGAATTTCAGTTGTGTTTTGTGCCTTCATTTCGGTTCCAACGTGCGTAGCATTCAATTGATTTTGATTCCGCCGGCCTTGATCACGGCCAACCACTTGGCGGTATCGGCTTTCTCCAGTGCTTTCAGTTGTGCAACACTCTCATGCATGGGTACCGCGCCTTGCGTTCGCAACTTATCAATAACCTCTGGATCTTTCAGCATCACGCCAACCTGCTTATTCAGTTTTTCGATAATGGGTTCCGGTGTGCCTTTGGGCGCATAGATGGCGAACCATGTATTGGCTTCAAAGCCGGGCAGTGCGCCTTCATCTAACGTGGGCACGTCGGGCAATTCTTCAGTCCGTTTTTTTGTTGTCGCAGCAAGCGCGCGCAACTTGCCGTCTCGAATATGACTGAGCACTGCCGGCCCCTGCTCTATGACCATGTCAATACGCCCGGCCAGCAGGTCCACCACCATTGCGCCACTACCCTTATATGGAACGTGGAGAATATCGAGTTTGGCCTCTTGTTTGAACAGCTCCGGGAAAACGTGCTGCGATGTACCAGGCCCAGCCGAACCATAGGTGTATTTTCCAGGGGCTTCGCGGACCATTTTGATCAGATCGTCAATGGTTTTAGCCGGGCTTGATGCCGGCACGACCACATAAGAAGGGAGATTGGCCAGCGTGGTTACAGGCGTAAGCCTCTCCTGCGCTTTATACATGTTCTCCAGCAACGAGGGCAAAATGGTATGCAGTGATACCGCTCCCACCACCAGTGTATGGCCGTCGGGCGCCGCACGTGACACGCTGTCGGCGCCGATCACTCCCGAGGCACCCGGCTTGTTTTCCACCACTACGCTCTGGCCCCATTCCTTCTGCAGGTTATAAGCGACTAATCGGGCAAACATATCCGTTGCCCCGCCAGGGGGATATGGTGCAACCACCTTGATGAGTTTGTCGGGGTATGCCTCCACGGATTCGGCTTGCGCCGACACGCCCAAAAGGGCAGTACAGGCCATGACCAGCCATGCCAATGTTATTTTCAAAGTCCGCATCATCTCTCCTTAATTTTTATCTAAAATTCTGCTTGACAGAATGCATTTACGTCTAATAGAATTTATAACATGATTCGAACCTAATTCAAAACTAGGGTATTTACCAACCATGAATAAAAGTGAACCTGTATCGGCCGTCGAACGCGCACTCGCGATCCTAAACGCGTTCAGGCCCGATGAGCCCTATGTGTCCCTGCATGAATTGTCACTTCGCACCGGGCTGTACAAAAGCACCTTGTTGCGGCAACTGGTCACACTAACCCAGTATCACTGCGTCACCCGACTGGACAACGGGCAATACCAACTTGGCGCTCGGGTACTCAATTGGGCGCATGTCTACACGACTTCACTGAACCTGGACCAACATGTTCCTCCGGCCCTGGACCGACTAGTCTCCATCACAGGTGAAGGCGCATCGTTCTTCACCCAGGATGGTGATCTGCGCGTTTGCCTGTACCGCGCCGACTCGAATAAGGGCATCCGCGATCATGTCAGGCAAGGAGAACTGTTGCCGCTGGACAAGGGCGCGGCGGGTCGCATTTTGCTCGACTACAATAAATCGGTGGACCAAATGCCCGCCCCCAATGTGTTGTTTTCCATCGGCGAACGCGAGGAAGAAATCGCGGCGCTGGCTGCTCCCGTTTTCACCAACGATGGCCTTAAGGGAGCGTTGGCTATCTCCGGACCGGCTACCCGCTTCCTCGAAGAGAACGTTGCGCAGTGGAAACCTGTATTGCTGGAGGCCGCTCATAGCTTGAGTCGCACGTTCGGCGGAGGCCGTTTTTTTAATCACCGTGAGTCGTGACATAGTGATCATGCGCGCAAGCCGCTTGCCTATGAGGAATAGAGACCGGTATGACCTATGGAACATCGGCTACCTAGGTGGACTGCCTCAGCTGCCATGTGATGTGCAATTAAACTGGCGGATAAAAATTGCAATCAAGCCTGCGGGACGCGCGCGCCACGTCCGATACGAGCAAGTCCGAGGCACAATGCATCCTTGCTGTGACGTTAATCAAAAGAAAACGCCACTCCTGCAAAAGGAGTGGCGTGATGTACTGAAGCCAAGGGCTTATTTCAGCCCGGGTTGCAATCGCTGGCGACGGCAGTCGCCCTGCCGTTGCGTCCCACCTTGAGCAATCGGCTGCCCTGATGGGTATTGATAGATTGCTGGGTGACTTCACCGCTGGCAATCCAGGTGACCGTCCCATTGGTAAACGCCGTAGCGTCGCCATCAGTCTGGTCTGCACGCGTCAGTTCATAGGTCCGGCGCTTGTCGCTCACAATCACTTTGGTTGCCTTGTCGTTGACAAACTCATAGGCCACCCCTAGTTGCCGCTTGCCCTTGCAGATATAAACAGACTGCTGAGTGCGGCTAAGATTGTTGCCATCTTTGTTGCCGTCCGCTGAACCGGTAGCACAACCTGCCAGAACCATGCTGAGCAGAGCTGCCGGGAGTAGAATCAGACGCATGCCATCTCCTTTGATAAAAATAGATTGATTGTAGTCAAACAACGCCATCAGGAACACGATAAATCGACATGCGGGCCCGGTACCCTGCGCCAAGGACGGGGTTTACCCCGATAAAACACGCGGACCCAGGCATGATCTGTTGGCTATGCGCACAAAAAAAGCCACCCTTCAAAAGGGTGGCTTCGGTACTTCTTCTTCGCATGCCGGCAATCGGTGCCGTCGCAAGCCTGCAAAGTGCACAGGCCCGTGACTTGGCTAACGCCGGCGAAGCATCAGATGACGCGTGCGGCCTCAATAAGACGAACGACACTCCACGATTTGCTGCGTGAAATAGGACGACCTTCAGCAATTTCTACTGTGTCGCCTTCGTTGATCTCATTGGATTCGTCATGCGCTTTGTACTTGTTTGAACGGACCACGATTTTGCCGTAGATGGGGTGCTTCACGCGACGTTCTACCAGAACGACAACGGATTTGTCCATCTTGTTGCTAACCACTTTACCGATCAGGGTACGCTGACGCTTTGCGGGTGTCGTTTGCGTTGTTTCGCTCATATTACTTACCTGCAGCTTTTTCAGTCATGACCGTGCGTACACGCGCGATGTCGCGACGCACTTTCAATAACTGACTGGTGTTGGACAGCTGCTGAGTAGCGCGCTGCATACGCAGGCTAAATTGCGCCCTCAACAGGCTTTCGAGCTCTGTGGACAGCTCTGTCGTCTCTTTCGAACGGAGTTCACTTGCTTTCATGAATCTCTCCTTAAGCGCCGAAGTGACGTGTGACAAACGTTGTCGCGATTGGCAGCTTGGCAGCTGCCAGACGGAACGCTTCACGTGCCAGCTCTTCGCTGACGCCGTCCATTTCGTACAATACTTTACCAGGCTGAATCTCGGCTACCCAATACTCCGGGTTACCTTTACCATTACCCATACGGACCTCAGCAGGTTTCTGAGAGATCGGCTTGTCTGGGAAAATTCGGATCCAGATACGACCGCCACGTTTGATGTGACGGGTCATGGCACGACGGGCTGCCTCAATCTGGCGAGCCGTCAGACGACCGCGACCAGTAGCTTTCAGACCGAAGTCGCCAAAGTTTACATTGGTACCGCGAGTAGCCAGACCGGTATTGCGGCCTTTCTGCTCTTTACGGTATTTCCTGCGTGCTGGTGACAACATAATTATTCTCCTTCTGTCGCAGTTGCTGCGGCTGGCGCTGCAGCATCACCTGCTTTGCGACCACTGCTGCGACCACGGCCGCCTGGACGACGCTGTCCATCAGGACGGTCACCGCGAGGACGACGTGGACGACGCTCATCTTCACGAGGAGCAGCAGCCACTTCAGCAGGCATTTCGCCGTTTGGCAGCAGATCGCCTTTGTAGACCCAGACTTTGATACCAATAATACCGTAGGTAGTCTGTGCTTCAGAGGTGCCGTAATCGATGATGGCGCGCAGGGTGTGCAGAGGCACACGACCTTCACGATACCATTCGGTACGGGCAATTTCGATACCATTCAGACGGCCGGCGGACATGATCTTGATACCCTGCGCACCCAGGCGCATGGCGTTCTGCATCGCGCGTTTCATGGCGCGACGGAACATGATCCGTTTTTCCAGCTGCTGAGCGATAGAATCAGCGATCAGCTGAGCATCGGTTTCAGGCTTGCGAATTTCTTCGATATTAACGTGAACCGGCACGCCCATCAGGCGTTGCAGGTCTGACTTCAGGCTCTCGATATCTTCGCCGCGTTTGCCGATGACAACACCGGGACGCGCAGAAAATACAGTGATCCGTGCATTTTTTGCAGGACGCTCGATAAGGACGCGACCGACGGATGCGTTTTTCAGTTTCCGTTTCAGGTACTCGCGAACGCGGACGTCTTCGGCCAGCATGGCGCCGTAGTCTTTATCGTCAGCGTACCAGCGTGAGCTCCAGTTACGGTTAACTGCGAGACGGAACCCGGTAGGGTGAATTTTCTGACCCATTGTGACTCCTTATGCGCCGACTTTGACCACAATGTGGCAAGTCTGCTTCTCGATACGGTTACCGCGGCCCTTGGCCCTTGCGGAGAATCGCTTCATTGACTGAGCTTTGTCGACATAGATTGTCGTCACTTTCAGTTCGTCAATATCAGCACCATCATTGTGCTCGGCATTCGCAATTGCGGATTCCAGAGCTTTCTTGACGATACCAGCGGCTTTTTTGGGTGTGAATGTAAGGATATTCAACGCATGTGCCACAGACTTGCCACGGATCATGTCCGCAACCAGACGGGTTTTTTGCGCAGAGATATGTACACCACGAATAACGGCTGTAGTTTCCATCGCTTACCTCTTAGACTTTTTGTCTGCAGCATGGCCCTTGTATGTACGGGTATGAGCAAACTCGCCAAGCTTGTGACCAACCATATTTTCGTTCACATACACAGGCACGTGCTGACGGCCATTGTGAACAGCAATTGTCAAGCCGATGAAATCAGGCAGGATGGTTGAACGACGCGACCAGGTTTTGATCGGTTTTTTCTCTTTCCCATCGACGGCGGCATCCACTTTTTTCAGCAAGTGGGCGTCTACGAAAGGACCTTTTTTGATAGAACGTGACATTTAGTTCGCCCCTTATTTACGCTTGCGACGTGACACAATCATTGAGTCAGTACGCTTGTTGCGGCGGGTTTTGAAGCCTTTGGACGGTGTACCCCATGGGCTGACTGGCTCACGAGCTTCACCTGTACGGCCTTCACCACCACCGTGTGGGTGATCAACCGGGTTCATGGCAACACCACGAACGGTCGGACGAATACCACGCCAACGCATCGCACCGGCTTTACCGTATTGACGCAGGCTGTGTTCTTCATTACCGACTTCACCGATTGTCGCGCGGCAATCAATATGCACGCGGCGAACTTCACCGGAACGCAGACGGACCTGGGCGTAAATGCCTTCACGGGCCATCAGTACAGCGGATGCGCCGGCTGAACGGGCGATTTGCGCGCCTTTGCCTGGCTGCATTTCGATGCAGTGGATGGTTGAACCGATAGGGATGTTGCGGATCGGCATGGTGTTACCCACGCGGATAGGCACTTCCTTGCCGGACAACAGTGATGCGCCGACTTCCAGACCACGAGGAGCGATGATGTAACGACGCTCGCCGTCTGCATAGCAAAGCAGGGCAATGTGTGCAGTACGGTTAGGATCGTATTCCAGACGCTCTACTTTTGCAGGGATACCATCTTTGTTACGACGGAAATCGACCAGGCGGTAATGGCTTTTATGGCCACCGCCACGGTGACGAATCGTGATGTGACCGTTGTTGTTACGACCGGAGCCACGTTTCTGATGTTCTGTCAGGGCTGCAAACGGAGCACCTTTGTGCAGGTTCGCATGCACAACCTTGATCATGCCGCGACGGCCGGCAGAGGTTGGTTTTGTTTTAACTAAGGCCATCTCAGTTTACCTCCGTAAAGTCGAGTTCCTGACCTTGCTTCAGTGAAACGTAGGCAATACGGTTGGCTTTGCGGCGACCGACGAAACGGCCTGAGCGCTTGACCTTACCCTTACGGTTCAGTACAGAGACGGAATCAACTTCAACTTTGAACAGCATTTCAACAGCTGCTTTCACTTCGGGCTTGGTTGCATCGGGTGCAACACGCAGCGCGATTTGGGGTTTCGCACCAGATTCTGCGATGAAAGTCGCTTTCTCGGTGATGACGGGTGCCAAAATCACTTGCAATAAACGTTCTGCTTTCATCCCAGCATCTCCTCGAATTGAGCGATAGCTGCTTTGGTGATCAGCACTTTTTTGTAGTGGACCAGAGACAGCGGATCAGCGTAACGCGGTTCTACAACAGCTACGTTTGGCAGATTGCGAGTTGCCAGGTAGGTGTTTTCATCAACAGTGTCGGTGATGATCAGAACAGAATCCAGACCCATGGCTTTCAGTTTTGACGCAGCCAGTTTTGTTTTTGGCGTGTCGAAGGTGAAAGCGTCAACAACGGCGATGCGACCTTCGCGAGCCAGTTGAGACAGGATCGAACGGATACCCGCGCGATACATTTTTTTGTTGACTTTCTGGCTGAAATTTTCTTCAGGAGAGTTCGGGAATGCACGACCACCTCCACGCCAGATTGGGGAAGATGTCATACCGGCACGAGCGCGCCCGGTGCCTTTCTGGCGCCATGGTTTTTTCGTGCTGTGCTTGACCTGTTCGCGATCTTTCTGGGCACGATTACCGGCACGTGCATTTGCCTGATAGGCAATCACGACCTGGTGAACCAGTGCTTCGTTGAAATCACGGCCAAAGATTGTGTCAGGTGCGCTGACGGTTGCGTCAGACTGGCCCTGATCGTTCAGGAGCTTAAGATCCATTATTTGGCTCCTTTCGCAGACATTTTGATGGCCGGCAGAACCACGACGTCGCCATTCTTGTGACCGGGTACTGCACCACGGACCATCAGAAGACCACGTTCGGCGTCAACACGGATGACATCAAGATTTTGAACGGTACGGGTTACATCACCCAAGTGACCGGACATGCGTTTACCAGGAAAAATACGACCTGGATCCTGTGCCTGACCGATAGAACCAGGCACGCGATGCGACCTGGAGTTACCGTGAGAAGCGCGCTGGGAACCAAAATGGTGACGCTTGATGGTACCTGCGAAGCCTTTACCGATCGTTGTGCCTTGCACGTCGACTTTCTGGCCGGCTTCGAATACGCTTTCGACAGCAACAACGGCGCCGGCTGTAAATTCAGCGGCTTTTGCAGGATCGAGACGGAATTCTTTAAGGATGGAACCGGCTTCTGTACCGGCTTTTGCGTAGTGACCTGCTTGCGCCTTGACCACACGGCTTGCACGGCGTTCGCCGTAGGCTACCTGAACGGCAGCATAGCCGTCTGTGTCCAGAGACTTGACCTGGGTAACACGGTTGTTGGATACGTCCAGCACGGTGACAGGGATTGACTCGCCTTCTTCCGTGAAGATACGCATCATGCCAACCTTGCGACCAACCAGTCCCAGCCGATAAGCGGCAGGCGTAGGTGTCGTATTCGACATCATTTTCTCCAATTCCCAGCTACGATTGGCTGGGGCTAAATTTAATATGATTCATCCGGTTAAACTCAAGACTGCAACGCATTGCCTTCCCGGACAACAATACCCATGCAGGTTCAATTCAAAGTGCTGTCAACGGCATTGCGGCGCCCAAAAAAACGGCATCGCAAAACCAGCAACTGACCAAACAGATCAAGGCGCACAACGGGTATAAAAGGCATAAAAATTACGTCGCGCTGCACTTTTCGTGCCCGCTGCGTTAATCTTTAAAATCTTTCTTTGATACCTGTTTAGCGCCTGAAACCAGTTCAAAAGCCGGTCAATCAGTGAACCCAACTACAGTGGTTAGCCTGTGACTATAGCATTGCGCGAGCCGTTTGGCAAGAAAACTTACCTGCAGTGAACAAAAAAGCCACGCCGAATCAATCATTTATGTCAGAAATTTGCGACAGAGGCATGCGCTGTCTTGTCGCATGCGGGTTCCCGCGAACCCGGAAAACGGTTGATATACCAAAGCTGACCGGGAGCCCGGCGCGGCGAGACAGAGCCGGGCAAAAAATTGCTAACGAGGGCCTGGCGCCTAAAGTAGTCAATTATTCTATTTGTTCTACTTCCTTATTTATTGCCCGATGTGTCAGATACATCTTATGTGGAAAAAGACTCTCCGGTTCGCCACCCTACCGGCCCCGCATCGTCGCCAGCGCATGCATGGACGATTGCATGGCCGGATACAGGCCTTCGTATACGGCAAAAAGCCGCTGGTACGTCTGGTGCGCTCGCTCGTTTGGAATGGCGCGGCACACCACATGGGTCCAGCCCTGTTCCACTTCGGCTTCACTTACCAGGCCAAGTCCGACCGCGCCCAGCAGCGCCGCCCCCATCGCCGCTTCAACTGCCTCTTCAATGGTGTATACCGGATATCCGGTGACATCGGCAATAATCTGCATCCACAGATCTGAGTTGACGGCACCGCCGACCACCACCAGACGCTGATCCAGATCTTGCCGGCGGTCCCCGACGGCCCGCATGTTGTGCCACAAGGCAAACGCGATACCCTCGATGACCGCCCGGTACAGATGGGCCCGGGTATGGGTCAGATTCAGGCCGGCAAAGGTTCCACTGGCGTGCGCGTCCCATACCGGACTGCGTTCACCCATCAGGTACGGCAGGAACACCAACCCATGCGCGCCGGGTGGTAGCGGCGCCGCCTGCTGCTCCAGAAGCGTATACACCGAGATGCCCTGCTGCGTGGCCTGAGCCAGTTCGGCCTGACAAAACTGCTCCACAAACCAGGTTACGGCACCGCCGGCCGTAGCGGCGCCCCCAAAGACATAGCGCTGCGTCTGCCCCTTGTAAACGTAAGGCATACATACCAGATCACGGCCACTTTCCGTTTCGGTCTGCAAATACCCCCAGCACATGCTGGTGCCGAGCATTGCCACGTGATCTCCGGGCTTGCGTACGCCGCCGGCGAACGTGGCAATGGCTGCGTCAATGCCACCCAGCACAATAGGAATTGCATGCGTCAGCCCAAGTTGCGCAACCTTGTCTGCTGTCACCGAACCGACCACATCGGTGCTTTCCAGCAACACGGGCGGCATTTTTGCCGGATCAAGCCCGACCATGTGCATGGCCTCGTCGGACCAGATATGGCGCTGCATGTCATAGACCCCGCCGATATTGCCCGCAGAACTGTGATCCACGGCCAGCTCGCCCGTCAGATAGTGGGCAATCCAGGTATTGGGAGGCAGAAACCACGCTGTTTTTTCCCAGATTTGCGGTTCGTGATTTTTGATCCACAACATTTTGGTGAAGCCATAATAACTGTCCACACCATTGCCGGTAATTTCAAACAGGCGCTCCAGGTCTACCTGTTCTCGAATCGCATCGGTTTCCGCCGTCGCCCGCCTGTCCATCCAGATCAGACATGGGTACAGGGGCTGGCAGCTGGCATCGACAGGAATCCCGGCGCCGCCATAAAGGCTACTGATGCACAGGCCGGCGATCTGTTCCTGCTGAACCCCTTTTTGCAGCGCATGCGCCACGCATTCGCGCACACTGCGCAGGAACGCATCCAGCCAGACCCTTGCATCCTGCTGCGCCCACAGCGGCCCAGGTGTATCCGGGTGGTATGCGACACTGGCCTGGGCAAGGACGCTGCCGTCGGTTCCGGCGATAAGCGCCTTGGTGCTCTGCGTGCCAATGTCTACGCCAATAATATATTTGTCCATGGTCCTGTCTTTCTTGTATAAGCCAATATGTTGCATCGTTCAAGGGCATGCCGTTAGCAGCTGAAAATACTGGTTGTTATAAAATTAACATTATTGTTAGAATATTAACAATATCGTCATGCAATTATGCCTCTTTCAAGGAGGAGACACTTCGTGAGTCCCCCAAAAAATCCTGCCACCCACCCTGGTCAGTGGCAACCGGTTGCCCGCAACCAGATTATGCCATTGGATCTGGCGCTGATTGAAGCACAGCGCGCCAATCTGAGTGCTATCGAGCGACGTATCGCTTCCCTGCCCGGCCGCCGCACTGTCAAGAAGCAGGCACAGGCTGCCTGGCTGCTCAAGGCGGTCAGCTGCATTGATCTGACCACGCTCAACGGCGATGATACACCGGAGCGGGTGCGCCGTTTGTGCGCCAAGGCTGCCCAGCCCGTTCGTCAGGATTTACTTGATGCCATGGGGTTTACCCTGCCGCTGACCACGGGCGCCGTCTGCGTATACCATCGGTATGTAAGCACCGCCGTCAGCGCCCTCGCCCACACCAATGTTGCAGTTGCCGCTGTGTCTACCGGCTTTCCGGCAGGGCTCTCGCCACACGAACTGAAACTGCAGGAAATTGCCGCGTCGGTCGCGGCCGGCGCCAGGGAAATTGATATTGTGATTACTCGCGAGCACGTACTCACCGGCAATTGGGCCGCGTTGTATCAGGAAATGTGCGAGTACCGCCAAGCCTGCGGCGACGCGCATGTGAAGGCAATTCTGGCAACCGGGGACATCAGGACCCTGCGCAATGTGGCCAAAGCGTCCATGGTGTGCATGATGGCCGGCGCCGATTTCATCAAAACCTCCACTGGCAAGGAAGGCGTCAACGCCACCCTGCCGGTTTCACTGGTCATGTTGCGCGCCATCCGCGCCTTCCGCGAGCTTACCGGTTTTCAGGTGGGCTACAAGCCCGCTGGCGGCGTGTCCACAGCCAAAGACGCCATCAACTACCTCATCCTGGTCAACGAAGAGCTGGGCCGGCGCTGGCTGGAGCCTGACCTGTTCCGCTTTGGCGCCTCAAGCCTGCTGGCCGATATCGAACGTCAGCTCGAGCACTTCGTGACCGGCCGTTATTCGGCCACCAACCGCCACCCGATGGGTTAACGCCATGACTGTCAACGATTACTTTATGACCATGCAATACGGTACCGCTCCTGAAAGCGACAACCCCGCCCGCCAATGGCTGGCCGGCCACCAGTCGCGTTTTACCCATTTCATTGCCGGACGCTTTACCAAGGCAAACGGCAATGCGACTTTCGAGACACTGGAGCCGGCCACCGGCAAAGTGCTGGCCACCCTCAGTCAGGCCAGCCAGAGCGATGTGGACGCCGCCGTCAAAGCGGCGCGCAAGGCCCAGAAAGGCTGGCAGGCCATGGGCGGCCACGCTCGGGCAAGACACCTGTACAGCCTGGCCCGCATGCTCCAAAAGCACAGCCGCCTGTTTGCCGTACTCGAGTCACTGGATAACGGCAAGCCCATTCGCGAATCGCGCGATCTGGACGTGCCGCTGGCTGCCCGCCATTTTCTGTATCACGCCGGCATCGCCCAGCTACAGGAAACAGAACTGTCGCAGTGGCAGCCCTATGGGGTGGTTGGTCAGATTATCCCCTGGAATTTCCCGCTGCTCATGCTGGCCTGGAAAGTGGCCCCGGCACTGGCCAGCGGCAACACTGTAGTGCTCAAACCCGCTGAATTTACTTCGCTTACCGCCCTGCTGTTTGCTGAACTGGCCGCCGAGTCGCTGCCCGCCGGCGTGCTGAACATAGTAACGGGCGATGGTGCAGTAGGCGAATATCTGGTTGCCCACACCGGCGTCGATAAAATCGCCTTTACCGGATCCACCGAAGTGGGTCGCCTGATCCGCAGCCAGACCGCTGGCTCCGGTAAGGGATTGACACTGGAACTGGGCGGCAAATCCCCCTTTATTATTTTTGATGATGCCGATATCGACAGCGCCATAGAAGGCATAGTCGATGCCATCTGGTTCAACCAGGGACAAGTATGCTGCGCAGGCTCTCGCCTGCTGGTGCAGGAAAGTATAGCCGAACAGGTCTACAGCAGACTGCGTGCACGTATGAAAACCCTGCGCGTGGGGCCCTCCCTGGACAAAAACATCGACATGTCTGCCATCATCGACGAGTCGCAATTGCAACGCATCCGCAAGCTGGTCACCGATGGCGTCAGCCAGGGCGGCGAACTATGGCAGGCCACGGAAACCACACTGCCCGACAACGGCGCCTATTATCCACCCACATTGATCACCGGCGTACAGCCGGCCTCTACGCTGGCGCAAGAAGAAATATTCGGTCCGGTCCTGGTCAGCATGACCTTTCGCACCCCCCAGGAAGCAGTGGAACTGGCCAACAACACCCGTTATGGGCTGGCCGCAAGTGTCTGGAGCGAGAACATCAATCTGGCTCTGGATATCGCCCCGAAACTGCGTTGCGGCGTAGTGTGGATCAATGCCAGCAATCTGTTTGACGCCGCGGTAGGTTTCGGTGGCGTGCGCGAATCCGGTTACGGTCGAGAAGGCGGGCTCGAAGGCATCTATGAATACATCAAACCGATATCCTGGGCCAAAGCATCGGCACTCAAGACAGCCGGCAGCAGCAACGTGGCGCCGACCACCTCGGCTCGGGGCAGTTTCGATCTGCCCGGCATCGACCGTACTGCCAAACTATATATCGGCGGCAAACAGACACGACCGGACGGTGGCACCAGCAGCGCCATCACCGATAGCGATGGCAGGATCGCCGGCCACATCGCCCAGGGTAGTCGCAAAGACATCCGCAATGCGGTCTCGGCAGCGCGCAAGGCGACAGGCTGGCAGAGTGCCACCACCTTCAACCGGTCCCAGGTGCTGTACTACCTGGCGGAAAACCTGTCGTACCGGGCAGATGAGCTCGCACAGCGTCTGGCCAGCCTGACGGGCTGCAGTAAAAAGGAAGCCGCACGCGAATTCGAACTGGGACTGGAACGACTGTTCACCTTTGCAGCCTGGGCGGACAAATACGATGGTCGCGTGCACACGCCACCCATGCGTGGTGTGGCACTCGCTGTGAATGAAGCTATCGGTGTCATTGGCATAATCTGCCCGGACGAATCCCCCTGGCTCTCCATGATTTCCCTGATTGCCGCCGGCATGGCAATGGGCAATAGTCTGGTTGTTGTGCCTGGCGCTCGCGGCGCCCTGTTGGCGACTGACTTGTATCAGGTGCTGGAAACGTCCGATGTGCCGGCTGGCGTGGTCAATATTGTGACCGGCGATAGCCTGGAGCTGGCCACCGTGCTGGCCGATCATGACGACGTGGACAGCGTATGGGCTTTCGGTGATGCCGGGTTGTCACAAACAGTGCAGCAACACTCTATCGGCAACCTGAAACGCACCTTTGGCAACGAAGGCAAGGCCATCGACTGGCACCAGTGGTCAAGCGCTGACATTCAGCTGTTCCTGCGCCAGGCAACGCAGGTCAAGAATATCTGGATTCCCTACGGTGACTGATTATAATACCCGCCTGAACAAGGACAGTTAATGCTCAAGAACATTGATCCACTGCTGAATGCCGACGTGCTGCATGCCCTGCGCTCCATGGGCCATGGCGACGAACTGATTATCAGCGACGCTCATTTTCCTTCGGACTCTATCGCCCGCCACACCAGCATCGGCAAACTGCTGCGCATTGACGCCAGTGCCGACAGAGTCAGCCAGGCCGTGTTATCTGTCATGGCGCTGGACAGTTTCGTGCCCGACCCGGCCTTGCGCATGCAAGTGGTAGACGATCCGGCACACATTCCCGAAGTGCAACAGGATGTCCAGGCTTTGCTGGAAGATCCATTGCGTCTGGCTCCCATAGAACGCCACGCTTTCTACGAACGGGCACGTCGTGCCTACTGTGTCATTGCGACCGCCGATACCCGCAGCTACGGCTGCTTTATCTTCAAAAAAGGCGTCCTCAATCCCACCCAGACCAACCGTCATCCTGCCTGATGCTTTAGCCGAGTTTCTGTTCATATGAGCCAATCACGTCCACGTATCGTTATTGTCGGCATATATGTTGCCGATCTGCTGTTCAAGGCAACCCGCATGCCGGTTATTGGAGAAACCCTGCTGGGCAGCCACTTTGCCATGGGCCCGGGCGGCAAGGGCTCCAACCAGGCGGTCGCAGCCGCCAGAGCCGGTGCACAGGTGTTTTTCTACACCCGGCTGGGCAACGACGCTTTTGCCGCAAACGCCCGGCAGACATGGCAGGATGCCGGCGTGACCTCGCGCGCCACCCTGCATGATGATCTGACCACCGGCGCCGCCCATATATTCGTGGAAGACGATACCGGCCGCAATGCCATCATTGTTTACGCCGGTGCCGCAGCCCATATGGTGCCGGCCGACCTGGACGCCATCGAACAGGATATAGCCGGCGCCCATATTTTTGTCACGCAACTGGAGCAGCCACTGGAAGTCGCGCTGCATGGCTTGCGCCTGGCCCGCAAGCATGGCGTGACCACCATCTTTAATCCCGCACCGGCAAGGCAACTACCGGATGAAATTTTCCCGCTATGCGACTGGATCACGCCCAATGAAACCGAGGCCAGTCTGCTGACCGGGCTGCCGGTCGCTGATCTGGAACAGGCGCGACGCGCTGCCGACCTGTTGCTGGCCAAAGGCGTCCGTAATGTCGTGGTAACACTGGGCGAGCAGGGATCACTGCTGCATACCGCAAGCGACAGCATCCATATTCCCGCAATTCGGGCGGGTAAATGCATTGATACCGCAGGCGCCGGCGACGGCTTTACCGCCGGACTGGCAACCGCGCTTGCAGAAGGCAAGTCGCCCGAGGCAGCCTTGCGATTTGCCTCGGCCCTTGCCGGCATTTCCGTCACCCGCAGTGGTACTGCGGCCTCTATGCCCGATCGCGGGCAAATTGACACCCTGCTTTCTACGGGCGCCTAAATCATGACCACCCACCTATCCCCCTTCAAAGACCGACAACTGACATTCCTTTTGGCGATCAATATCGTCATCGTGATGGCTGGCTATTTTCTGTCTTCAGGCGGCGACTTTGTCAGCGTGTTCAACCTGCAGTCCATGGCCATGCAATTGCCGCAAATGGGCTTGCTGGCCATGGCCATGATGCTCTCTATGATTTCGGGCAATGGCGGCATCGACCTGTCGGGCATTGCGCTGGCTAACCTGGCCGGGGTCATCGGGGCCCTGCTGTTGCCACAGTGGATTGATGCCGAAGCCGCGCCCTGGCTGTTCACGTTTTCCTTTGTTGGGCTCATGCTCTGCGTCGGGCTGCTGGGCGGCATGCTCAACGGCATTATCATCGCACGCTTTAACCTGACGCCGATTCTGACCACGCTGGGCACGCAACTGGTGTTTACCGGCATTGCCACCGTGTTATCCAATGGCTCTTCAGTCAATCTGCCCTATATTGAACCGCTATCGGCAATCGGCAACGACAACATCCTGGGCATTCCCATTGCCTTTTATCTTTTTGTCGCCGTGGTGCTTTTTCTGGGCTGGCTGCTCAAGCGCACGCCTTTCGGCCTGCGCCTGTATATGCAGGGCACCAACCCCAAAGCGGCTTTCTACGCCGGCATTCCCCGCAACACCATGCTGATCTGCACCTACACCATGTGCGGCTTGCTGGCTGCCTGCTCGGGGCTGATCTCGGCCAGTCAGGCCGCCAGCGCAAGTGCCAAGTATGGCGATTCGTATTTGCTGATTGCCATCCTGATCGCAGTCATGGGTGGCGTCAATCCCGCCGGCGGTTATGGGCGAGTGGTCTGCGTCTTTTTTGCCGCCACGGCACTGCAACTGTTATCGAGCATGTTCAATCTGATCGGCGTATCCGAGTTTGCCGGCAACTGCATCTGGGGCCTGCTGCTATTGTTCTTCCTGGCCTATTCCAGACAGGAACTGAAGCTGAAGATTAAGCGGCGTCAAGCCCTGAAGGCCTGAGGCACTATTGAAACGATTGATCTGCGCCGCCCCATCCGGTTCCGATCACTGTCCGTCGATGGGATTTTGGAGACACGTATGAAACTAAAGACACTGCCAATGTGCCTGCTGGCTTGCGCAATCAGCACGGTTTTTGCTGCGGGCGCGCAGGCCGAAGAGAAAAAATCCATCGTAACGGTGGTCAAAGTCACGGGGATCAATTGGTTTACCCGCATGGAAGAAGGCGTCAAGGAATTTGCCAAGGCCAATCCCGAGATCAATGCTTCGCAAACCGGCCCTGGTCGTGCCGATGCCGCCCAGCAGCTGAAAATCGTTCAGGACCTGGTTGCCAAGAACGTCAGCGCACTGGCCATTGTGCCATTTGACCCGCCTACCTTGGAACCGATTCTGGCCCGCGCCAAAAGCCGTGGCATCAAAATTGTGACCCACGAAGCGGACAATCTGAAAAACACCGATTACGACCTGGAAGCTTTCAAGAATAATGAATATGGCGCCGACCTGAACGAGCGCCTGGCCAAATGCATGACGAACAAGGGCGAATGGGCCGTGCTGGTGGGTTCACTGGGCAGCCGCTCGCAAGTACAGTGGGCACAGGGCGGTATTGACAACGCCAAGGCGAAGTATCCAGACCTGAAACTGGTCACGACCATGCAGGAAACCAATAACGATGGCGAGAAAGCCTATCAGGTAGCCCAGCAGTTGCTGCGCAAATACCCGAATCTGGCTGGCTTTCAGGGCTCCTCGTCTCTGGACGTGATCGGTATTGGCCGGGCCGTGGAAGAAGCCGGCAAAGCAGGTAAAATATGCGTATTCGGTACAGGTCTGCCTGGCGAGGCCGGTCCTTACATGGAAAAAGACGCCATTACCGGCATCGCGTTCTGGGATCCGAAAGATGCCGGTCTGGCCATGAACAATGTCGCCAAAATGCTGCTCGAAGGCAAAACCATTGAAAATGGTACCGACCTGGGTGTGCCCGGCTACGACAAGGTCACTGTCGAAAAAGGCCCTGGCAAAGGCATGATTATTCGTGGCGCCGGCTGGGTTCGCGTAGACAAGAGCAACTACAAGCAATATAACTTCTGATCGGTCGCCTTGACCACCACCGGGCCGCGCGCTTGCGGCCCGCCATGGGATATTCGCCCGGACGATTATGACAACTACGACTAGCCCAACGCACAGCAACGCGCCCGTGCCGCCCACTCCAGGCGGCACTGCCTTCCTGTCGCTTCGCCAGATCCATAAGCGCTTTACCGGTGTACATGCGCTGCGTGGCGTCAGCCTGGATATTCATCCTGGCCAGATCTATCATTTGCTGGGGGAAAACGGCTGCGGCAAAAGCACGCTGATCAAGATCATTTCCGGTGCCCAGCCGCCGGACGAAGGCGATTTGATTCTGGACGGAGAACGCTTCGAGCAATTTTCCGCCTTAAGCGCCCTGGGCGCCGGCATTGAAACGGTGTACCAGGACCTGTCCCTGATTCCCAATCTGAGCGTCATGGACAACATTTCCCTGACCGTGGAACTGGCTGAACATCAGGGCCGGCTGGCGCGAGTGATCAGTCACCAGGTGCTGCATGATCGCGCGGTGGGCGCATTGCGCCAGCTGCAATTGCCGGATGACCGCTATTTTCTTCAGACCAAGATTGAAGATCTGCCGCTGGCCACCCGTCAACTGGTTGCTATCGCGCGCGCAGTGGCCAGCGATGCGCGCTTCATCATCATGGACGAACCCACGACTTCGCTGACCCAGAAAGAGGTGGATAACCTGATTCGCATCGTCAAGGACCTGTGTGCGCGTGGCGTCGCGGTACTGTTTGTGAGTCACAAGCTGGACGAGTGCTATGCCATCGGCGGCAATGTGATTGTGATGCGTGACGGGCAGGTTATTACCCAGGGCGAAATCAATCACTTCACCAAACACCAGATCAGCGAACTGATGACTGGCCGGGTATTGAGCGATCAGCGCTATCGTCGCAATACACCCCAGGCAGAAGTCATGCTGGGCGTGCACAATATTGGTCGCGACCAGGGGTTTGATGAGGTGTCCTTTGAGTTGCACAAGGGTGAAATTATCGGCATTACCGGCCTGCTCGACTCAGGCAGGAACGAACTGGCGCGCGCCCTTGCCGGGGTAGCACCGCTGCAGCGCGGCAGCCTCACACTCAATGGCAAGCCGATAGCCGTGAATACGCCGGCGCAGGCCGCCGACCATCGCATCGCTTATGTCCCCGAGGACCGTCTGGTCGAAGGCCTGTTTCTGACCCGCTCGATCAGCGACAACACCATTACTGCCGTACTGCCACAAATGTGCGACACACTGGGACAGATTCAGAAAGACAAGGCGGCCCGTTTTTCGCAAGAGATGACCAACAGGCTGAAAATTGCCACGCCCAACGTTCAGAACCCAGTGCAAAGCCTGTCCGGCGGCAACCAGCAGCGCGTGCTCATCGGGCGCTGGCTGGCCATCAATCCGCTGTTGCTGATTCTGCACGGCCCGACCGTTGGCGTGGATGTCGGCTCCAAAGATACGATTTACCAGATCATTCAATCCCTGACAGATCAGGGCATGAGCATCATCATTATCAGTGACGATCTTCCCGAGCTGCTGGCCAACTGTGACCGCATTCTGCTGATGAAAAAAGGCCGGATCAGCGATGAGTTCCGGGCCGAAGGCCTGCAAGAAAATACGCTTTATCATGCCTTATTGTCCTGACCCCTTTTGATTCTATTTCGCCTATCATGACCACAATGACTTCCGCCAGCCCGGCCATACAGGACAGCACCACGCCCAAGCGTCCACCGTATCTGATCAGGCATCCCGAGTTTTTTACACTCGGCCTTATTGTCGTTCTGTTCGCGGTCGTAGCTGTCATCAATCCCATGTTTTTCCAACCGGGTTCGCTGTTTGACGTGCTTCGGGCGGCAACCAGATCGGCTATTTTCGCGCTGGGCATTCTGGTGGTGCTCGCCTCTGGCGGGCTGGACGTCTCCTTTACCGCAATAGCAGCGCTGGTCATGTACGGCCTGACCAAGATCGTGCTGCTTTATTTCCCTGAGGCGCCTTTTGTGCTGATCCTGCTGGCCGGCGCCATGGGAGGATTGGCGCTGGGACTGCTCAACGGTTGGCTGGTCAAAAAGCTGGCTGCCCCTTCCCTGGTTGTCACCATCGGCACGCAGTTTCTGATCCGCGGCTTTCTGCTGGCGTTTATCGGTACCGAGTTTTTCATGAACATCCCTCCCTCCATGCTGGCAGTGGGGCAGGCAAATATTGTCAGTTTCCAGAACAACCAGGGGTTGCAGACGGCGCTGCCATATACCACGCTGGCGATCCCCATTCTGGCACTGCTTACCTGGTGGCTATTGAACAAGACAATGATGGGACGCGCGGTATACGCCATGGGAGGCAGCCCTGCGATTGCAGAGCGTCTTGGCTATAACCTGACACGGGTCTATCTCTTTGTTTTCGGTTACGCCGGCCTGCTGGCGGGTATCGCCGGCATTATTCACGTTTCCAGTACGCGCATTGCCAACCCCTTCGATATTGTCGGCACCGAACTGGATGTAATTGCTGCCGTGATCCTGGGTGGCGCCCGCATTACCGGGGGCAGCGGAACCGTAACCGGGACACTGCTGGGCGTGCTGCTGGTCACGTTAATCAACAGCGTACTGATTACGCTGGGTATCCCTACGACCTGGCAAAAAGTGATCGTCGGCGCGTTTATCCTGGTAGCCGGCCTGCTGTTTTCGTTGCGAGGCAGGCAATAAAGCCGCATAACAGACTTGGCCGGGGCCTGAGAGGACTGCAGTCCTCATGACCTGCCAAATAGTCTCAACCGGCAGGATATATCTGCCAAAGCAGGCCTGCGGTATCAGTCTTGTTCCGTGAGTATGGCATCAAACTCGTTCAGGTCTGCAAAGCGGATATGTCTGCGCACGCCCAGCTTGCTGGAATCGACCACCAGATAACGTCGTTTTGCGCGTTGCATGGCGCGGCGCTTGATGTCTTTTTCATGCAGATTCCAGCAACTGACGCCGGTATGATCATCAACGCCCCCGGCCGACATAAAGGCCGTATCAAAACTGAGCTGATCCAGTGCATTGAGCGCTTCCTGGCCGGAAAAAGAATCGGAAGACGGCATGTAGGTGCCGCCAAGCACAATCAGGCGCACAGCGGGCTTGTCTTTGAGAATTTCCGCCGTATTCAATGAATAACAGACCACAGTCACGGCCAGACCCTCAGGAATCAGCCTGGCCAGATGCAGCAGCGTCGTTCCGCAATCGATAAAAATAACATCATGCGGTTTAATCAGCGCCAGCGCTTTTTGCGATGCGCGTTTTTTTGCCTGGGCAAAATGATCTTTTTCCTGCGCCACGGAATACTGAGCTGCGTTCTGAAGCGAATGCGCCGACACGATATGACCGCCCAGATAAGACAGATTGCCCTTGTGGCGCGCCAGATCCCGTCGCACCGTCATTTCCGAGACGCCCAGCAAGGCGGCGGCGTCGCGCAGTCGCAATGACCCCGACTGCTGCAGCGCCTGCTCCAGCTTGTGTAAACGCTCTGCTGGCGTCATTACCTGTTCCTGCCGTTAAATTGGAATATTATAAACTGTGGTGCCGTCAGGCGGTGCAACTACGGTTTCGAACATGATCGGCCGCGAATGATCAGCAAGACCGACTGCTTTGACTGCAGTCCTAACGCAATAGGGCCCTGAACAGATCGGATTCAGGCGCGGGCGGCGTTTCCTCCAGGCTCAGGCTGGACTCGATCCGGTTCAGGTGCTCCAGCATGCAGTCGACTGCCTCCTGCGTCTTGCCCTGGCGACATACACCAAGAAAAGCAGCATGCTCATCTGACGAGCACGAAGACTCGTTGGACGACTGAAAGCGCATGGCGATCAGCGAACTGCGGGCCACCAATTCACGGACAAATCGGGCCAGCACTTTATTGCCGCTCAGATCGGCCAGCTTGATATGGAAATCGCCCAGCGTCTCTTCCCGGATGTTTCCCGGTACCGACTTATCTAATGCAGCGCGTTCGTGATGAATTTGCGCTTCAAGTTGTGCAAATTCACGCTCGGTGGCCGAGGCGACAAACAGCCTGACGATTTCACTCTCCAGTAGCCGCCTTGCAGCAAAGACTTCATGCGCCTCGCGGATGCTGGGGCGACTGACGAAGGTGCCCTTGTCCGGCACCGTCTCGACAAGATTGTCACGTGCCAGAATCAGCAGCGCCGCGCGTATCTTGGTGCGGCTGACGCCATACATGCGGCCAAGCGCCTCTTCACGCAGCCAGATTCCTGGGGGAAGCTGCCTGGCCAGGATGGCACGGGCAATATCCTGGGCGATTTCATCCGGCCCGCGCTTGGACACACCGGTTGGCGCTACACCTTGCTCGGAGGGGTCTGCCTGTTTGTTTTTATTTTCGGTGAGGGACATGGTCGCACAAGGCTGTTGGTTCGGGGATGATGCGCGACCATTATAACAAGAACAGATCTATCTGTTAGCCGATGCCGATGCGCCCGTCATGTCCGTCACGGCCACCGTCTCCGGCTGCACTGCGGCATCGTTGATGCAAAAGCGTCTTGCCACCGGCCAGTATTTCATGAGCAAATAATAGGCAAGACCCGCAGGAACCAGGCTGGCGTACCATGCAATGGTGGCAAAATAGAGTGCGACCAGCGCGCCCAGCAACGAGGCCACAATGCCAGCCCAGTTCACCCCACGATAGGGACCCGTCGCGTCGTACAGTAGCGCGAGGTCAAGCCGACGACGACGCAAGACATAATAATCGACCGCCATCACCGCAAACAGAGGACCCAGAAAGGCTGAATAGGTTTGCACAAATATTTGCAGGCCCCTTGCTGAATCGTCGCGCACCAGCACCCACGGAAAGGTGGCAAAGGCAAGCAAACCGACCAGCACGGCCGATTTGCGAAAACTCAACTTGCAAATGTCCATCAGCACGTAGGCCGGCGGTACAACATTATTGAGCACATTGGTCGTAATCTGTGCAAAAGCGATGAACAGCAGCGTGATCACGAGCAACGGCTTGTTATCGACCGCACTGGAAAAAACCTTGATCGGATCGGCAATCCCGGTGGCACCGGACACCATCAGGCCGATCAGTCCCATGAACAGCGTGGCCGGCAGGATAGACATGGAGTAAATCGTTGTGAGCAACCCGGGACGCACACGCCTGTCCAGCTCGCGGGAGTAATCGCTCACATTCAGGATCATGGTGCTGTATATCCCCAGAAAAAGCATGGTCGCCCCCCAGAATGGCAGCCCCCACGATCCTTCCAGATGCAAAATGCTGTCGTCGATTTGCGAGCCGAACTTGACGATCACCGAATAGAACATATATACCAGCGCGCCCAGGATAAAGATGCTGCCAATATTTTCGAGCCATTTGATGCCCTGAAAACCATACACCGACAACACAATTTGCAGCAACTGAAAGCCAATGAAAAACACCACCAGATTGTCGTAACCAAACAGCGTGGCAGAAGCAACATTGAGCGCCCCCGCCCCAATCCAGCTTTGGAAGCCGAACCAGACCACGGCCGGAACCGCCCTGACGATTCCGGGAAACCGCGTGCCGGTGAAACCGAAAGCGCTGCGAGCCTGCACCATAAATGGGATACCATATTTATGCCCCGCCGCACCGTTGATCGCCAGGGCGACCCCAATGACAAAGCAGCCAATCGTAATGGCCAACGCGCTTTGCAGCAGGTTCAGCTGCCCCACGACACTGGAACCCATCGCAAACGTGCCGATGGAAACGCAACCACCCAGCCAGGCCAGCAAATAAGACCAGCGATCCATGATCCGGACCTGCTGGGGCTCTAGACTCTCATCACCCGCCTTTTTACTATTCTGTGCTTCGCTGTTCATGATATGACGACTCCTTGCGCTGATCTATCCGACGAGGATAGCGATGGGTTTGCCAGGGCAAACTCAGGTGGGGTCGGGCACACCCAGATGGGCGTACTGACCGGTAAACGGTTTTGGTCGTGGAAAATCCAGATCACCAAACTTGCTGGTTTGCAGCCCTAAACCGACCAACGCCTCGGCCAGCTTGACCGCTGCCGTCACGCCCTCGACCACCGGCAGGCCGACTTCCCTGCTGATGTGCTCGCGCATCTCGGCCATGCCGCCGCAGCCCAGCACAATCGCGCCGATTCCGTCCTGGGCCTTTGCCTGCAGGCACTCCTGGATAATGCGCTGTACGGCGGCGTCCGCATTTTTCTCAAGCTCCAGGACAGGAACTTGCGCGGCGCGCACGCGCCGGCAGTGCTTTGCAAACCCGTAACTTTGCAGCAGGTGTTCAGCAATAATGCAGGTGCGCTCCAGGGTGGTGACAATGGAAAACCGGGTACTGATCAGGCTGGCCATATGGAAAGCGGCCTCTGCGATGCCAATAACCGGGGCACGAGTCAGCTCGCGCGCAGCAAGCAGGCCGGGATCGCCAAAACAGGCAATGACATACGCATCGACCCCGTTTTTCTCGCCTTTGATTACCTCGTGTGCGACGCCCACTGCACTGATCGCCTCCTCAAAATGCCCTTCGATGGAAACCGGCCCGCTGTCCGGGTTGCTGGTTGTAATCGTTGTGCCGGTGGCTGCGATCCGTCTGGCTGCATCATCAATAGTTGTGGTCATGCCTGATGTAGTGTTGGGATTGATGAGGTGAATGTGCATGATTTCCTGTTCAAGCTGATGAGTTAATACGCATAATTATTGGCACCAATAATTGGATACGAATATTGCATACAATTTTTGTCATTATTGCATAACCGAACTTCTTGAAAACTGGTGATTACCCGAGCTTGTTGACGCCACGGGGGCACCCGTAAAGTTCCAGCATACGGGCTTGCGGATGTATTAGGCGTGAGGCCCGGGTGATCCGGGCATGCCTGATCCTGCGCGGCAAAAAAAGCGTTATTCGGAAAATGCGACACGCTGCAATCGGAAAAGATCAACTACCCACAAAATCGTATACAACAATTGTTGACAATTTTCATTGTCACTTTCATACTAAGCAAATAGCTGACGGCGTCCGTCGCCAGGCCAAGAAAGGCCATAGCGTACGACGCATTCAATTTCGGGAGCGACACCATATGCAGCAAAACACCTACCCTCGTGACATGATGGGCTATGGCCGTAATCCGCCACAGGCCAACTGGCCGGGAAAAGCACGCATTGCCGTACAGTTCGTGCTCAACTATGAAGAAGGAGGCGAAAATTGCGTCTTGCACGGAGATTCCGGGTCGGAGCAATTCCTATCGGAAATCATTGGCGCGGCGTCCTTTCCCGCCCGTCATCTTTCGATGGAGTCAATTTATGAGTATGGTTCACGCGCCGGCGTCTGGCGTATTCTGAACGAATTCGAGCGACGTGGCCTGCCGCTGACAATCTTCGCCGTCGGCATGGCACTTGAGCGCAATCCCGACGTTGCGCGCGCCTTTGTCGAGCTCGGACATGAGATCGCCTGCCACGGCTATCGCTGGCTGCACTACCAGGACGTCGCCGAACCGATAGAACGGGAGCACATGCAGCGCTGTGTCCAAGTCATCTCCACCCTCCTGGGGCGCCACCCTGAAGGTTGGTATACGGGCCGCGACAGCCCGAACACGCGTCGGCTGGTCATGGAAGAAGGCGGTTTTCTATATGACTCTGATTACTACGGCGATGATCTGCCTTTCTGGACGCCGGTCACATTACAGGACCATTCGCAAAAATGGCAACTGGTCGTACCCTATACGCTGGATACCAATGACATGCGATTCGCGGCCGCGCAGGGCTTCAATAGCGGCGAACAGTTTTTCACCTATTTGAAAGACGCATTCGATGTGCTTTACGCAGAAGGCGAGACCGTGCCCAAAATGATGTCAATCGGATTGCATTGCCGAATCATCGGCAGGCCGGGACGGTTCGCCGCGTTGCAACGATTCCTTGATTATGTCCAGCAGCATGATCGTGTATGGATTCCAACCCGTGCCAGCATCGCAAAGCACTGGATTGAACATCATCCCAGTCCGGGCGAAAAATAAGACAGGAAGCACCATGACTATCCTCAACTTAACCATTGAGCCCTTGTCGCACGACGCCTTCGCGCCCTTCGGACAGGTCATCCAGGCCAGCGAAGCCGCGCAGCACTTCACCATCAATGATGGCAACACAGAACGCTACCATGATTTGGCCCGGCTTGATCCGGGCGCAGACGGCAAGGCCATCGTCTCTATCTTTCGTGGCCTGCCTCGTCAGTTGCCCTTCGAGGTCTGTATGATGGAGCGCCATCCGCTGGCCTCGCAAGCTTTCGTGCCGCTTAGCGGCCATCCGTATCTGGTCGTGGTTGCCGCGGCCGGTGAGGCACCCACTATTGACCAGCTGCGCGTTTTCCTGTGCCAGCCCGATCAGGGTGTGAACTACACGGCCGGCGTCTGGCATCACCCGCTGCTGGCGCTCAATGCGATCTCGGACTTTCTGGTCATCGATCGCAGCGGACCAGGACACAACTGCGACATCGTTTCGCTGGACCCGGCAGGCCTGATCGAATCCCTTCCCTAAGCCTAAAACCGTCGGCGCCCAGAAACGCATTCTCCTATTTTTTGCCCTGGTCGCCTTACCTCTATCGCTTTACATTATTGGCTTGAACATAGAACACGAGGACCTTTTCCCATGTCAAAGACTCCCTACTACGCCCCCCATGGCGGTCATCCGGCCCAGACCGAGTTGCTGACCGACAGGGCCATGTTTACCGAAGCCTATGCCGTCATTCCCAAAGGCGTCATGCGCGATATCGTCACCAGCTATCTGCCCTTTTGGGACAAAACCCGGCTATGGGTGCTGGCACGCCCCCTTTCGGGTTTCGCAGAAACCTTTTCCCAATATATTGTTGAAGTTGCTCCCGGCGGCGGCAGCAGCCATCCCGAACAGGACCCCCAGGCCGAAGCGGTGCTCTTCGTGGTAGAAGGCCAGCTCTCGCTCACCCTGGCCGGCGCCGAACACACTCTGACCCCGGGCGGCTATGCCTTCATTCCCCCGGCATCGGACTGGGCCGTGCGCAACAGCACCGATACACACGCCCGTTTTCACTGGATCCGCAAGCGCTACCAGACCGTCGAAGGCATTGCCTACCCCTGCGCCTTTGTCACCAATGAGCAACAGCTCACCCCCGTGGCCATGCCGGACACCGAAGGACGCTGGGCCACCACGCGCTTCGTGGACCCCACCGACATGAGCCATGATATGCATGTCAATATCGTGACCTTCCTGCCCGGCGGCGTGATCCCCTTTGCCGAAACGCATGTCATGGAACACGGCCTGTATGTGCTCGAAGGCAAGGCCGTTTATCGCCTGAACCAGGACTGGGTCGAGGTCCAAG